>JAABUQ010000316.1_pt1 | contig 111614 bp, 97 predicted proteins | sample 5560001 | NCBI WGS metagenome assembly JAABUQ01 (sample SAMN10711888, study PRJNA513371) | rock metagenome | isolation source: Antarctica rocks | place: Antarctica: Victoria Land, Finger Mt nord | collected 2015-12-18 | reverse complement strand
GCGAGCTCCTCGGAGTCGACCTCGTTGCGGGCGCAGCCCAGGCTCACGATCGCCACCGACAGCCGCCCGTCGACGGTTGCGGGCGGTGCGGACACGGGCGGTGATGCTGACACGAGGCGCCAGTCTACGGAGCCCGGTGTCGCGGGTGTCGGGTGTCGGGCCGTCCCGGTGCCGACGCCCGACACCGGGATGCTGGCGGGTCCCTCAACCACCGCGGACGTCGAGCAGGACTGCGGGCAACTCGTCGGCGCCCACGAGGACCTCCCGCGCCCTGGATCCCTCACTGGGACCGACGATGCCGCGGTTCTCCATCAGGTCCATCAGCCGCCCCGCCTTGGCGAAGCCGACCCGCAGCTTGCGCTGGAGCATCGAGGTGGACCCCAGTTGGGTGCCGACGACCTGCTCGACAGCCGCGAGCAGCAGGTCCAGGTCGTCACCGATCTCCGCGTCGACCTCGCGGCCCGGCGCGGGCGCCGCACCGACGACGTCGTCGCGGTACCGGGCCGCACCCTGTGCCGTGCAGTGGGCCACGACCGAGCGGATCTCGTTCTCGGTCACCCAGGCGCCCTGGATGCGCATGGGCCGGTTCGCGCCCATCGGGAGGAACAGCCCGTCGCCCTGACCGACCAGTTTCTCCGCGCCCGGCTGGTCCAGGATCACGCGGCTGTCGGTGACCGAGGACGTCGCGAACGCCAGCCGGGACGGGACGTTCGCCTTGATCAGTCCGGTGACCACGTCGACCGAGGGGCGCTGGGTCGCCAGCACCAGGTGGATGCCGGCGGCCCGCGCGAGCTGGGTGATGCGCACGACCGACTCCTCGACGTCGCGCGGCGCGACCATCATCAGGTCGGCGAGCTCGTCGACCACGACCAGCAGGTAGGGGTACGGCGAGAGCACCCGTTCGCTGCCCGGGAGCGGGCTGACGGCGCCGGAACGCACGGCCCTGTTGAAGTCGTCGATGTGCCGGAACCCGAACGCCGCCAGGTCGTTGTAGCGCTGGTCCATCTCACGGACGACCCATTGCAGTGCCTCGGCGGCCTTGCGCGGGTTGGTGATGATCGGTGTCACCAGGTGCGGGACGCCGGCGTAGTTGGACAGCTCGACGCGCTTGGGGTCCACCAGCACGAGGCGGACCTGCTCCGGGGTCGCCCGCGTGAGGATCGAGGTGATGAGGGAGTTGATGCAACTGGACTTGCCCGACCCGGTCGCGCCCGCGATCAGCAGGTGCGGCATCTTCGCCAGGTTCGCCACGACGTCACCGCCCTCGACGTCCTTCCCGAGTGCGATGACCATCGGGTGGGTGTCCCGGACCGCGACCGGGGAGCGCAGCACGTCCCCGACGCTCACGGTCTCCTTGTCCACGTTGGGGATCTCGATGCCGATCGCCGACTTGCCGGGGATCGGGGACAGGATGCGGACCTCGGCACTGGCGACCGCGTAGGAGATGTTCCGGGCCAGCGCGGTGACGCGCTCCACCTTCACCCCCGTCCCCAACTCGACCTCGTAGCGGGTGACGGTCGGGCCACGCGTGTAGGCGGTGACGGAGGCGTCGATCCCGAACTGCACCAGCACGTCCTGCAGGCGTTCGACGACGGCGTCGCTGGCACGGGTCCGCGCCCGGTGCGGGGTCCCCTCACTCAGGAGCGCCGGTCGGGGGAGCACGTAGGACGTCCCGGCGTCCCCCGCCGGGGTGGGCGTGCTCCGTCCGGCGTCACGGGCCGCGGTCGAGGGGTCGGTCCTCGGCCCGATGATCACCGTCGGCTCACCGTCGGGCCCGACGCCCTCCGCAACCGCCAGCGAACCGGTCCGCGGGTCCTCGTCGAACCGGTCACCGGAGCGGTGCTCTGCTCGGCCGTGCTGTGCTGTGCCTGCGGAGCCGGGCTGTCCGGAGCCCGGGTCGCCGGAGGTGTGGACGCCGGTGGAGGCCGTCGGCTCCGGGTCCCAGTGGTCGACCCGTTCGCCCGCGGCGTCGCCGTCCTTGATCAGGGGCGACTCGTAGGCCTCGTCGCCGTACCGGCCGTCTTCGTCCGGATCACCGGACCGGTCCTCGGTGCGCCGCTCCCCGCGGCCACGGAACCGGTCGGTCAGGGCACGGGACGCAGCGGTGAGCCGGGCCGGAACCGCCCGGACCGGCGTCGCGGTGAGGACCAGCACCCCGAAACCCGCCAGCAGGACCAGCAGGGGCACGCTCAGCGCGACCCCGACGAGCTGGCTGAGGAAGGAGGAGGCGACGAACCCGACACCGCCGCCGGCCGCACGCATCCCCTCGGGGTCGACGCCCGGCGCCGGCACCCCGCGCAGGCTGGACACGGCCCCCAGCAGTCCGGCCCCCACGGCGGTCCACCCGACGGTGAGCCGCCCTCCGCGCGGGGCATCGGGTCGGTGGCGGAACAACAGGACGGCCGCCGTTCCGAGCAGGAGGGGCAGCACGAACGCCCCGAGGCCGAGGACCGACCGCGCCGCGGTGTCGAGGTGGCCTGACACGCCGCGACCGGGCTGCGGGGCCCATGTCGCCGCGGCGGTCGCCAGGCCCAGCGCGAGCAGTGCCAGGGCGGCCCCGTCACGGTGGTGGTCGGTGGGCACGGCGACCGGAACACGCCCGATGCGCCGGACGGCCCAGCCGACGGTACGGGCAACGGAGGACCAGATCGCAACGACGACCCGCACCAGCGCGCGGACCACGCGTCGGCCGGGGGCGCTGGACCGGGCACGACCGCTGGTGCTCCGACGCGTCGCGGAGCCCGGACGCCGCGTGGCGACCCCGGTGCCCCTGCCTCCGCGTGCGGAGGGGCGCCGCTCCTCGGGCCGGCTCCGGGAGCGCACCGGGGAGCGACCGGCGCTCGACGACGTCGACCCGGACGGTATGCCGGCAGGCCGTGCCGGTCTCGATCGGGGTGGGCCGGACCGTGCCGGACCCGACCGTGTCGCGCTGGACCGGGAGGCGCCGGACGGTGACGAGCCCGTCAGCGCAGCGGCTGGACCCGGCCCGGGACCAGCCGGCGGTGGGACGTCGGCGCGGGAGCCACGGGCCCGACCGGCAGCAGCCTCCCGCGCATCCGGGCCGCGACCCGACCGGTCCCGTCGCGAGGCCCCGGTCGGCGCGTGGTGGACAGCCGGTCGGCTGCGACCGGCGGCTTCACGGTCGGCGGCCCGCCGATCGGCCGGGTGGTCGGCGCGTTTCACCCCGCCCCCGGCCGCTTCATGCGTACGACACTACGTGAGCGACCCCATCGACCCCTTGCGTCCCATCAGCCCCAGGCGTCGGCGCGCTACGACACGACGGAGGACCCCGACCGGATGGTCGAGGTCCCTCGGGTCGCGTCGACCCAGCGGAGTCGATCGTCGGGGTGCGACGGCGGTCAGCGGCCGGTCGCTCGGCGGAGACCCACCCAACGATGGTGAGCACGTGCCCGCGCGCGGGCTCTCGCCCTCGCCTTCGCGACGGCCCTGGCCTTCGCCTTCGCGACCGCCCTCGCCTTCGCGACGGCCCTGGCCTTCGCCTTCGCGGCGGCCTTCGCCCTGACGTGCGCGACCGCCTTCGCCCTCGCGACCGCCTTCGCCCTCGCGACCGCCTTCGCCCTCGCGACCGCCTTCGCCTTCGCGACCGCCCTGGCCTTCGCGACGGCCCTGGCCGTGGCCGCGGGTGAGCTGACCGGCTTCACCGGCGCTGCGGACGGCCAGAGGGCGCGGAAGTCCAGGGTCACCCAGATCTTCTGGCCGACGGTGACCACACCGACGCCGACCTCGGTGAACTGCCGGTCCAGGAGGTTGTACCGGTGGCCCGGTGAAGCCCAGAACGCATCGTCCAGGGACGCGACCGAGTAGCCGAGCCCCACGTTCTCCCCGACGATCCGCCAGGTGTGCACCTGGCCGCCGAGCCTCGGGTTGTGCGAGAGCTGGTCGGTCCGGGCCATGGAGGCGCTCCAGCCGCGGGCGACGTCGACCAGGTCGGAGCGGACCACCACGGGACGGACTCCGACCGACCGCCGGCGCTCGTTGAGCAGCGCGACGAACTGTGCCTCCTCGCCGGCGTCGACGACCGGCCTCCCGACGGCACCGGGGACGGCGGCGGCGACCGATGCGGGTGCCGCCTCGGCCGGCGTCGCGAGAGCGAGGCCGCCGAGCCCGAGGGCGGCGGCCGTCAGGGCGCCCAGGCAGCGCCCGTGTCTGCTCCACCGGGACAAGGTGCGCGTCCGGACAGGGGTCACAACGTGCTCGGCCAGGGGCGGGCGACTCGACACGGATCCTCCACAGGTCGTCCTGTGCATCGCGCCGAACCGTCACCGAGGGTGGGGTCCGCTTGCTCCGCGCTTCTGCTCGGACAGCAGTGGATGCCGCCTGACCTGTGTGTCGTCTGAGACACCGCACCCCGCCCACGGCGATGTGGACGGGGTGCGGTGTCGATCGGTCGCGCGAGGCGCGCCGCCGCTCAGGTGGTGACGACGACCGGGATGATCACCGGGCGCCGGCGGTGGGTGTCAGAGGCCCAGCGGCCCACGACGCGCCGGATGGCCTGCTGCAACGGGTAGGGCTCACGGTCCCCTGCCGACATGGCCCTCTCGAGAGCGTCGGTGATCTTGGGGCGGACGTCGTCGAGCATCGCCGGGTTGTCCGCGAACCCGTGCGAGGACACTTCCGGACCCGAGACGATCCGCCCACCGACGGCATCGACCACCGCCACGACGAGGACGAAGCCCTCCTCGCCCAGGGTGACCCGCTCACGCAGCGCCTCCTCGTCGACCTCGCCGACCCCGCGCCCGTCGACGTAGAGGTACCCGCACGGCACCGCACCGACGATTTCCGCCTTGCCGTCGGTGAGGTCCACGCTGACGCCGTTTCCCCCGATCAGCACGCGCTCCGGGTCCACCCCGGTGGACACGGCCAGGCCGGCGTTCGCGGTGAGGTGGCGTAGTTCCCCGTGGACCGGCATCGTCTGCCGCGGCTTCACCGTGTCGTGCACGATCAGCAGCTCACCGGCCCTTGCGTGGCCGGAGACGTGCACGAAGGCGTTGTCCCGGTGCACGATCCGCGAGCCGCAGCCGACGATGCCGTTGATCACTCGGGAGACCGCGACCTCGTTGCCCGGCACCGTCCCGGCGGCCAGCAGCACAGTGTCCGTCGGGCCGAGGGTCACCTGGGCGTGGGAACCGGCGGCCATCCGCGCCAGGGCGGACAGCGGCTCGCCCTGGGACCCGGTGGAGATGACGACCACCCGGTTGCGCGGCAGGTCCGCGACGGTCCGGATGTCGACCACCGTGTCCGGCGGCACGGTCAGGAAGCCCAGCTCCCGGGCGATGGTCATCGTGCGCAGCATGGAGCGACCGACGAACGCGACCTTGCGGCGGTTGGCCACGGCGGCGTCGACCAGCTGCTGGACGCGGTGCACGTGGGAGCTGAAGGCCGCCGCGACGACGATGCCGCGCGTCTCGGCGACCGCGCGTCGCAGGGCCGGACCGACCTCGCGCTCGGATGGGGTGTGTCCGGAGACCTCGGCGTTGGTCGAGTCGATCATCAGCAGGTCGATGCCGGCCTCGCCGAGTCGCGCCAGGTGGCGCAGGTCGGTCACCCGGCCGTCCAGCGGCGTCGGGTCCAGCTTGAAGTCCCCGGTGTGCAGGACGCTGCCCGCGCGGGTGTGCACTGCGACGGCCACCGCGTCCGGGATGGAGTGGTTGACGGCCACGAACTCGCAGCGGAACGGCCCGAAGCTCTCACTCGTCCGCTCGGCGACGGTGAGCTCCAGGGGCCGGATGCGGTGTTCTCGCAGCTTCGCCTCGGTCATCGCCAGGGTCAGCCGGGTGCCCACGATCGGCAGGTCGGGCCGCTCGCGCAGCAGGTACGGGACGCCGCCGATGTGGTCCTCGTGACCGTGGGTCAGGATCAGCGCCTCGACGTCCCCCAACCGGTCGCGGATCAGTTCGAAGTCGGGCAGCACCAGGTCGACGCCGGGCTGGTGGTCCTCGGGGAACAGCACGCCGCAGTCCACGATGAGCAGCCGGCCGTCGATCTCGAAGACCGTCATGTTGCGGCCGACCTCGCCCAGGCCACCCAGCGGGGTGATGCGCAGGGTGCCCCGGCGGAGCTTGGGCGGGGCCGGCAGCTTCGCCCGGGCCGACGGGCTGCCGGGCACCGAGGCGGCGACCGTGGTCACGCGGCACCGACGACGGATGCCGGCTGGTCGGACAGCAGATCGGCGGCGCGCAGATCGGTGGCCAGCTCGGCCACCTCGGCGTCGGTGGCCGCCGGCAGCGGCAGCCGCATGGTGCGGCCCCGGATCACCCCGGCCAGTTGGAGGGCGGCTTTGGCCATGATTGCTCCCTGTGTTCTCGTCATGAGGGCGCGGACGACGGGTGCGAGCCGTCGGTCCGTACGCCGAGCGGTCGCGAGGTCGCCGACGCCGACGGCGTCGACCATCTCGCGGTAGCACCGGCCGGCGACGTGCCCCACGACGGACACGACCCCGACGGCGCCGATGGCCAGCAGCGCGAGGTTGAGCTCGTCGGACCCGCTGTAGTACGTCAGCCCGCCGGCCGTCAGGACGGCGGTCGTGGCGGGGATGTCGCCTTTCGCGTCCTTGACCGCGACGATCCGCGGGTGCTCGGACAACCGGAGCAACGTCTCGGTGGCGATGGGGACCCCGGCGCGACCGGGGATGTCGTAGAGCATCACCGGGAGGTCGGTGGCGTCGGCGACGGCGGTGAAGTGCGCGACGAGTCCCGACTGGGGCGGCTTGTTGTAGTACGGGGTGTTGACCAGCACCCCGTCGGCACCGGCTGTGGCCGCGGCACGGGTGAGGCGGACGCTGTGCGCGGTGTCGGCCGTGCCCACTCCGGCCAGGACGGTCGCGCGGTGCTCACCCGGTGCGGCGGCGTGGGCGGCGACCACGGCGAGGACCGTGTGCAGCACCGCGTCCTTCTCGGCGTCGGAGGTGGTGACCGACTCCCCCGTGGTCCCGTTCACCACCAACATGTCGTGGCCGGTGCCGAGCAGGTGGCCGGCCACCGCCGCGGTGGCGTCCAGGTCCAGGGCGCCGTCCGCGTCGAAACAGGTGACCATGGCCGTCCCGACGGTGCCGAACGGGGGAACCGGGCGGTGCCCGTCGGCCTGCTCCGTGGCGAGCTCCGGGGGACCGGCGCGTCCCGGGGTCATGGGTCCCGCACCTCGCTCCGTCACGTGGCGAACCTACCGTCGGGGGCGGACACGACCGGCGGACCCACCCGGCACGCAGTCGATCCGAACGCCGGCGGCATCCCCGGGTGCGACGGGCTGGTCACCGTGCCAGCCTCGGCCTCGTGACCACAGACACGACCGGAACCGACCCCAACGCCCCTGCCGAGGGCTCCACCCGTGCTGAGGGCTCCACCCCTGCCGAGGGCTCCACCCCTGCTGGGGACTCCGCGCCCGGTGGTGGGCCGCTCGCAGGGCACTCGGTGCTGGTGGCCGGCGCCTCCGGCGGCCTGGGGTCCGAGATCGCCCGCCGTCTCGCGGCCGCCGGCGCGGTCCTGACGCTGACGGGCCGGTCCCGGGGCGGCCTGGAGGCGCTCGGTCTGGACGCGACGACGGTCGAGGCCGACCTGCGCGGCGCCGACGGGGCGGCCACGGCCGTCCAGGCCGCGGTGACCGGACACGGCGGCCTCGACGGAGTGGTCTTCGCCGCCGGGGTCGTGGCGTTCGGGCCGGCCGGTGACGTCACCGACGAGGTCCTCCGCGAGCTGTTCGACATCACGGTGTTCGCCCCGGTCCGACTGTTCCGGGCCGCGCTGCCCGCGCTGACCGAGTCCGCGGGCGCGGGACGTCAGCCGTTCGTCGCCAACATCAGTGCGGTCACCGCCGAGGCGCCGACAGCGGGGATGGCCGTGTACTCGGCGGCGAAGGCGGCACTCACCGCCTTCGACAACGCGGTCAGCCGCGAGGTCCGCAGCGCCGGGATCCGGGTCCTGGACATCCGCCCGCCGCACACCGAGACCGGGCTCGCGTCCCGGCCGATCGCCGGGCGTGCACCGAGGCTGCCCGCCGGTCACTCCCCGTGCGCTGTCGCCGACCGCATCGTCGCAGCGATCACCGGTGGCGACCGGGACCTCCCCGCGACCGCGTTCGGGTCCGCGCGGGCCTGAACGCGACGAGGCCCGTCAGACCTTGCTCCACCGGGGCACCCAGGTGCCGTCGGTCTCCTCGAAGTCCCCGAACAGCGCAGGCGCCTCGGTGACCACAAGCCGGGCGACCTGCCCGAAGACCAGCCGGATCTCCTCCTCGGCACCTTCTGCGGTCCGCATCGCGATGACGTGGCGCAGCGTCCGGACGTTGGCCGTCCACAGCAGTCCGGTGGCCAGGCCCTCGGGGGCGAACCGGCGCATGAACGACGTCTTGTGCTTCTTCTCGGCGAAGTCGACGCCGTCCTCGGTCAACCCGAAGTGCTCGGTCATCCAGCCCTGGAAGTCCTCGAGTTCCGTGAGCACCGCACTCGCCCGCTCGATCAGCTCGGGGTCCTGCTGCGCCCACTCGGGGAACCAGAACGGCAACTCGGTCAGGCGCACGTAGCGCAGCGACTCCTGGGACACCGCGACCCCGGCCCGGTGCCGGACGAGCTCGTGGGTGAGCACCCGGGACACGTTGTGGAACACGAAGCTGAAGCTGGCGTGCTCGAGCACCGACCCGTGCGCGCTGGCCAGGACGTTGCGCAGGTAGGCGGTCTGGTCGGTCCGGATCCGGGTCACGTTCGGATTCAGCCCCGGCTCCCAGGAGCGGTAGCAGAGCCGCCCGGCGGCCTCGGCGAGGTCCTGGGCGTCGACACCGTGAGGGCGCTGCTCCCCGGCGGGCGCCGGTGCACCCGGGTCCAACTCGCCGCGGTCCAGCCGCGCCAACCAGTCGTGGCCACCCACCTCGTCCAGGTAGGACCCCAGCGCATCGTGGTCCAACTCGGGGCGAGCGACCAGGTACACCTGCGGTTCGACGGCCTTCACGGTCATGCTCCTCGGGACTGCTGGGGATGGGGATCCGGACGGGGATCTGGACGGGGATCGGTGTCCAGGACGATGCCCGCGCCCACCGACACGACGCGGACAGCCCGGAGGTCCGCCACCACGACGTCGGCCAGGGTGAGCTCGGTGCGGGCCACGGTCGTGGTCAGAGCCAGGGTCCGTGCCCCTGCGGCGACCCCGGAGGCGATGCCCGCGGGGGCGTCCTCGACGACGAGGCACCGGTCGGCGGTGAGACCGAGCGCGGCCGCCCCGGCTGCGTACGGCGCCGGGTCGGGTTTGCCGGCCGTCACCTCCTCGCCGGTCACCAGCAGCCGGTCCACCGCAAAGGCGAGGTCGCTGGCCAGCAACCGGGCCGTGGCCAGGCGGCGGTCACTGGAGGTGACGATCCCCCACAGGTTGTCCGGCAGCGCGGTGAGCAGTTCGGCGGCCCCCGCGACGGGCACGATGCCGTCCAGGTCGGCGAGCTCGAGGTGGTGGATGCGGGCCAGCGCACTCCGGACCAGGCCGGTCGGCACCAGGGCCTCGACGAGGTCGACGGACCGGCGACCGTGCGACCCGACGCGGACGAAGTCGGCGCTCGACACGCCGTGCTCGCCGGCCCACGTCGTCCAGCTGCGCGCGATCGGACCGGAAGTGTCCAGCAAGGTCCCGTCGAGGTCGAACAGGACCCCCGAGACAGCCAGCCGCACGTCGCGCAGCCTACGGGCGGCCCCGTCCCGCACGGCCCCCGGTGCGACCATCGCCGGGTGACCATCGAACCGCCCGCGCAGACGGCTGCCCAGCCGACCTCCGGGGCGATCCCGCAGCGCACCGTCCGGCTCGCCTGGGCCGCGGACGTGGACGCGATCGGCGCCATCCAGGTGACGGCACTGCGGGAGACGTTGCCGCCCGAGCTCGCTGCGGACCTCGACGCCGGGCTGCTCGCCGAGGCGTGGCGCCGGGCGGTGACCACCCCGCCGAGCGCACGCCACCGGGTGCTCGTCGCCACCGAGGGCGGAACCGGTCCCGACAGCCACCCCGACGGCCACCCCGACGGCCCCACCGTGATCGCGGCCGCCGACCTCGGGACGTCGGGCAGCGGCCGCGTGGTCGGGTTCACCGCGACCGCCCCCGCGGAGGACCCGGACGCCGTCGACGGCGCGGACGGGGAGGTCCTGGCCCTGCACACCGCCCGGGAGGACGACGACCTCACCGGAGCACTCCTCGCAGCCGCCGCCGACACGCTGGAGGCCGACGGCTTCAGCCGCGGCCAGCTGTGGGTGGGCGCCACGCAGGACGGGTTGCGTCGCGTCGCCGAAGGGGCGGGGTGGTCACCCGACGGCGCGCACCGTCGCCTGGACCTCCCCGCCGCGACCTCCGGTGGGCTGGCCCAGGTCCGCCTGCACACCGGTCTGACCGACGAGGACGCAGTCACGTCCGGCGGTCGCGACCGGGGCCCCGTCGCCTCCGGCGGTCACGACCGGCCCGGCGGCGCGGCGGGCTGACCGCCGCGCCGCGATGCCCGGTCGGGCTCCGTTCACTGGCCGGTCAGCCACCCGTCGGGCCCGGCCAGCTCCGCGGCGGCAGCGGGACCCCAGGAGCCGTAGGCGTAGGGCAGTACCTCCGGGCGTTCGGCCAGGACCCGGCCCGCGGCGGTCCACACGTGCGAGAGGCCCTGCGGGGTGGTGAACTGCGCCCGCCGGCCGCGCAGCACGTCGTGCACCAACCGGGAGTACGCGGGCAGCGATGTGCCGCCGAAGTCGGTGAGCGGGATCTGGACGGTCGTCTGGGCGAGGTCGTCCCCAGCGCCGGGCTGCTTGCCCGTGAGCGACAGCGACACCGACCCCTGCCCGGACAGCTCGAAGGCGAGGACCGCGGGACGGGTGCTCTGCGGTGCGCCCTCGGGACGGCGGAAGACGATGCTGACCCGCTGGTGGGACTCGGCCATCGCCTTGCCCGTCCGCAGCAGGAAGGGGACGCCGCGCCAGCGGTCGTTGTCGATCCAGAGCCTCGCCGCGACGAAGGTGTCGGTGTGCGAGTCCGGGTCGATACCGTCGGCCTTCAGGTAGCCGTCGTACTGCCCGAGGACGACCTCGTCCGTCGAGAGCGGACGGAACGCGGCGATCACCTGCTCGCGGGCGGCGGCGGCGGCCTCACGGTCGCTGCCGGTGGGCTCCTTGGCGACCTGGCCGGCAAGCTGGAACAGGTGGGTGACGATCATGTCCAGGAACGCACCGGTTCCGTCGTAGAACTGGGCCCGGGTCCCGACGTCGAGGGTCTCCGGGACGTCGATCTGGACCGACTCGACGCTGTGCCGGTCCCACGCTGCCCCGACGAAGCTGTTCGCGGACCGGATGACGTCGATCTCCTGGGCGGCCTCCTTGCCCAGGAAGTGGTCGATCCGGTAGACGGACTCCTCCGGGAACACGCTGTGCGCGAGCTCGTTGAGCTCCTGGAACTGCTGCATCGAGGTGCCGAACGGCTTCTCGTACACGACGCGCGCGTGGTCGGCCAGGCCGTGCTCACCGATCCCCTCGGTGATGCGACGGAACGCCTGCGGCGGGATCGCCAGGTAGTGGACCATCTGGCCGCGCTCACCGAGCTCCCCATGGGCCCGCTCCAGGACCTCCAGCAGCGCGCCCGGGTCGTCCTTGGTGAAGCCGCCGCCCGCGAAGAGCAGCTTGGCGGCGAAGTCGTCCCAGACGGGTCCCTCCGGCTGCGGTCCGAACTCCGCGAGGCTGTCGTGGACACGCCCGCGGAAGTCCTCGTGGCTGACGTCGCCGCGGCCGTTTCCGATCAGCCGCCAGTCCGCGGGGAGCAGACCGTCGACGGCGAGCTGGTACAGCGCCGGCAGCACGAGCCGGTGGGCGAGGTCACCTGTCGCCCCGTAGAGGACGAACACGGTCTTCTCGAGGTCGGTGGAGCTCTCAGACATTCCCTGCACCTTCCGGCGGCGGAGCCGCACTCGACGGACACCCGTCAGGGCACCCGGTCGGGTGCCCTGCTGTGTCGGTGGGACGGCACGACGCCGGGCTGGTCCCCGACCGGAACCAACGGTCCGGTGTCCGTCCAGCTTCCCTTCCCGAACCGCTGCGGGGGACCGCACCGGGCCGGAGGCGCCCGACTGTGCACCGACCACGCCACCAACCGACCGACCAACCGGACGGCCGGCGCGCGGCGCTGACCCGACAGACCCCATCAGTCGGCGAGCCCGATCGCCCGACGGACCGCCGCACGCGCCCGTCGCCGGTCGCGCGAGGCGTCGTAGGCCAGGGCGAGGCGGTACCAGCAGCGCCAGTCACCGGGGTCGGCCTCGACGTCGGCCCGCCACCGGTCGAAGTCGGCGTCCGCGGACTCGCGGGTCACGCGTCCCGACGGCGTCCGCGCCAGCAGGTCCGCGGGGAGCGCCCCCTCGGCGTCCAGCCGGCGGGCCAGGCGCGCGCTGCGCAGGCCGAACCGCAGCTCCGCGGCGACGGTGAGCAGTCCCACCACCGGGAAGACGAGCAGCGCCAGGCCGAACGCGACGGCGACCGGTCTCCCGGCCCGGACCAGGAGCACTCCCCGCCAGCCGACCGCTGCGGCGTAGGCGACAGCGGCGCCGGCCACCAGCAGTACGAGCACCCGGGTGCGCACGGCCGACCCGTCTCAGGCCAGGCCGAGTACGTGCTCGAGGCCGACGGTCAGCCCGGGCAGGCCGGGCACCGCGAGCGCGGCCAGCACCGCCCCCGCGGCGAAGGAGTCCCGGCTGGTGGAGTCGTGCCGGATGGTCAGCAGCTCCCCCGTCCCGCCGAACAGGGCCTCCTGGTGCGCGACCAGCCCCGGCAGCCGGACCGCGTGCACGTGCACCCCGTCCACGACCGCTCCGCGTGCGCCGTCCGGGTCGTGGGTCGTCGCGTCCGGGACAGCACCGAACCCGGCGTCGGCACGTGCGGCGGCCACCACCTCGGCGGTACGGCGGGCGGTGCCGGACGGGGCGTCGGTCTTGCGGTCGTGGTGCAGCTCGACGATCTCCACCGAGGCCATGTACCGGGCCGCGATCCCGGCCAGGTGGGTGGCGAGCACCGACCCGAGGGCGAAGTTCGGCGCGACCAACACCCCGAGACCCGGGTGGTCGCCCAGCGCCGTCCGCACCGCCGCGAGCTCGGCCGGCCCCACGCCCGAGGTCCCGACGACGACGTGGACCCCGGCCGCGAGACAGGCGCGCAGGGTGCCCGGCACCTGGTCCGGCGCCGTCACGTCGATCGCCACCTGCGCGCCCGACTCGGAGAGCACCGCTCGCGGGGTTCCCCGGCCGAGCCGGGCGACGAGCTCGGTCCGCGGGTCGGCCCGCACCGCGGCACAGACCACGGCACCGAGGCGCCCGCCGGCGCCGACGACGGCGACCCGCAGCGGCACCGCACCCATGGGAGCAGTACTCACAGGAGGTCCGCGAACGTCCGGTCGTCGTCGTAGGGGCCGACCACCGCCAGCGACGGGGGTGCCGCCAACAGCTCGGCCGCGACGGCGCGGACCTGGTCCGGGGTGACCGCGGCGATGTCGGTCAGCACGTCCGCCACCGAGAGGTGTCGTCCGCGCAACAGTTCCGACCCACCGATCCGGCTCATCCGCGACCCGGTGTCCTCCAGGCCCATGAGGATCCCGCCGCGCAGCTGACCCTTGCCGATCCGGATCTCGTCGTCGGTGACGCCGTGGTCGGCGACGTCTGCCACGACCTCCCGGCACAGGCCCAGGACCTGCCGCGCCCGCTTCGGAGCGCACCCGACAGCGACCCCGACCATCCCGGCGTCGGCGTACTTCTCGTCGAAGGAGTAGACGGAGTAGGCCAGGCCACGCTTCTCGCGGATCTCCTGGAACAGCCGGCTCGACATCCCGCCGCCGAGCACGGCGTTCAGGACCGACAGGGCGTGCCGGCGCGGGTCGGTGCGGGCCAGACCGGGCATGCCCAGCAGGAGGTTGGCCTGCTCGGTCCGCCGTCCCACCAACGTCACCCCGGGTCGGGCCAGCGGAGCGCGCCCGCCGGTGCGCGGACCCGCGGGCCCGCCGTCCCCGTCGGGGTGCCCGCCGGCGGATAACGCCGCGCGGACGAGTCGTACGACCGTCGCGTGGTCGACGTCGCCGGCGGCGGCCGCGACGATCCGCGGGGCGTCGTACCGGCGCCGGTAGTAGCCGTTGACGACCGAGCGCGCCATGCCGGTGATGGACTCCACGGTGCCCAGGATCGGACGGCCGAGCGGGGTGTCCCCCCACAGCTGCTCGGCGAACACGTCGTGCACCAGATCGCCGGGATCGTCGTCCCGCATGGCGATCTCCTCCAGCACCACCGACCGCTCACCGTCGACGTCGGCGGCGCTCACCCGGGAGGCGGTGACCATGTCGCACACCACGTCCACCGCCAGCGGCAGGTCGGCCGCGGGGACCCGGGCGTGGTAGCAGGTGTACTCCTTCTCGGTGAACGCGTTGCTCTCCCCACCGACCGCGTCGAGCTGGGCGGAGATGTCCAGTGCGGTCCGCCGAGCCGTCCCCTTGAACAGCAGGTGCTCGAGGAAGTGGGTCGAGCCGGCCTGGCTGGGGCGCTCGTCGCGGGAGCCGACGCCGACCCACAGGCCGAAGGCCGCGGACCGGACGCCGGGGACCTTCTCGGTGACGACGCGCAGACCGCCGGGCAGCACGGTCCGCTTGACCACACCGGACACCACGCCGTCCGGGTCCCGCTCGGTGAGCACCGTCCGGGTCGACCCGACCGGCTGGTCGGTGGCCGTCAGCGGGGACCGGGAGACCGACCCTGCCGCACCCCCCGGCCGGGTCCGACGTGCACCGGACCTGGCCGTGGAAGCGGTGCTCACGCGGAAGCGGTGCTCTCCGCCGCGGCGCCGCTCGTCGCGGCCTCGTCCAGCACCGGCGAGAGCGAGAGCTTCCCGCGCGGGTCGACCTCGGTGATCTCCACCTGGATCTTCTGGCCCACCGACACGATGTCGTCGACGTTGTCCACGCGGCGGCCACCGGCCAGGCCGCGCAGCTTGGAGATGTGCAGCAGCCCGTCCTTGCCCGGGAGCAGGGAGATGAACGCTCCGAAGCTGGTCGTCTTCACGACGGTGCCCAGGTAGCGCTCGCCGACCTCGGGCATCGTCGGGTTGGCGATCCCGTTGATGATCGACCGCGCCGCCTCCGCGGACGGGCCGTCGGTGGCACCGATGTAGATGGTGCCGTCGTCCTCGATGCTGATCTGCGCACCGGTGTCGTCCTGGATCTGGTTGATGATCTTGCCCTTCGGCCCGATCACCTCGCCGATCTTGTCGACCGGGATCTGGACGGTGATGACGCGCGGCGCGAACCGCGACATCTCCCCGACACCCGGGACGGCCTCGGCCATCACGGCCAGGATCGCGGTCCGGGCGACCTTGGCCTGGGTGAGCGCCGAGGCGAGCACCGAGGCCGGGATGCCGTCGAGCTTGGTGTCCAGCTGCAGGGCGGTGACGAACTCGGCGGTCCCGGCGACCTTGAAGTCCATGTCGCCGAAGGCGTCCTCCTGGCCGAGGATGTCCGTCAGGGCGACGTAGCGCTGCTCGCCGTCCACCTCACCGGAGATCAGGCCCATCGCGATGCCGCCGACGGGCGCACGCAGCGGGACCCCGGCCGAGAGCAGCGCCAATGTGGAGGCGCAGACCGAGCCCATCGACGTCGACCCGTTGGAGCCCAGCGCCTCCGACACCTGACGGATCGCGTAGGGGAACTCCTCCCGCGTCGGCAGCACCGGCACGAGCGCCCGCTCGGCGAGCGCCCCGTGACCGATCTCGCGACGCTTGGGCGAACCCACGCGCCCGGTCTCCCCGGTGGAGTACGGCGGGAAGTTGTAGTTGTGCATGTAGCGCTTGGTGGTCTCGGGGCCGAGCGTGTCCAGCTTCTGCTCCAGCCCGAGCATGTTCAGGGTCGTGATGCCCAGGATCTGGGTCTCGCCGCGCTCGAACAGCGCCGAGCCGTGGACCCGCGGGATCACGTGGGACGCGGCGGACAACGGACGGATGTCGGCCAGGCCGCGCCCGTCGATGCGCACCCCGTCGCGCAGCACCCGGGTCCGGACGAGGGTCTTGGTCAGTGATCGGACAGCGGCGCCGATCTCCTTCTCACGGCCGGCGAACTGCGCGCCGACCTTGTCCTCGGCCAGGCTGCGGACACGGGCGATGTCGGACTCCCGGTCCAGCTTGTCCGCGACCGTCAGGGCGACGCCGAGCTCGTCGGAGACGGCAGCGGCGACGGCCTCGTAGACGTCCGCGCCGTAGGCGGGGAACACGGGGAACTCCGACGTCGGCTTGGCGGCCACGTCCGCGACCTGCTGCTGCGCGGCGCACAGCTGGGCGATGAACGGCTTCGCCGCCTCGAGGCCCTGGGCGACGACCTGCTCGGTCGGTGCCTGCGCACCGGAGCGGACGAGCTCCCAGGTGGAGGGGGTGGACTCGGCTTCGACCATCATGATCGCCACGTCGGGGTCGCCCGCGGCGTCCAGCACGACCCGGCCGGCCACGACCATGTCGAACACGGCGGTCTCCAGCTGGGAGTGGCTGGGGAACGCGACCCACTGGCCCTCGATCAGCGCGACGCGCACGCCGCCGATGGGACCGGAGAACGGCAGGCCGGCGAGCTGGGTGGACATCGACGCGGCGTTGATCGCCAGCACGTCGTAGAGGACGCCCGGGCGCAGCGCCATGACGGTGATGACGACCTGGACCTCGTTGCGCAAACCGTCCACGAAGCTCGGGCGCAGCGGGCGGTCGATGAGGCGACAGGTCAGGATCGCGTCCTCGCTGGGACGGCCCTCGCGGCGGAAGAACGAACCGGGGATGCGCCCGGCGGCGTACATCCGCTCCTCGACGTCGACCGTGAGGGGGAAGAAGTCGAACTGGTCCTTGGGCCGCTTGGACGCGGTCGTCGCGGACAGCAGCATCGTGTCCTCGTCGAGGTAGGCGGCCACCGAGCCGGCGGCCTGCCTGGCGAGGCGGCCCGTCTCGAAGCGGACCGTGCGGGTGCCGAACCGCCCGTTGTCCAGGACGGCCTCGGCGGTGACGACGCGGGCGCCCTCGTGGGCGTTGGTGACCTGGGCGCCGCCGGTGGCGGTGCCGTTGCTGCTGGCGTGCTGGGTGTTGCTGTCGGTGACCGACATGGATCTCCTCGTGTCTCGCTCGGGCGGCGGCCGGCGGGTGTGCCGGCGCCGCGTCCCGGCGGGGACAGGGGCCTGGTCCGGAAGCGGCCGATCTTCGATCGAGGCCCACGGGCGTGCCCGGGGGTCACCACCGAGGACCGACCCGGTCGACGGACAGGGCCCGGGTCGTGCCGGGTGTGCTGGTCGTGGGTGCTGGTCGTGCTGGATCGTGGGTGCTGGTCGTGCTGGGTGGTGAAGTCGAACCAGAAAGGAGCGGTCACCCTCAGTGAGGGTGCCGCTCCCACGTTCTCAACGCCGCAGGCCGAGCCTGCCGATCAGGGTCCGGTACCGCTCGACGTCCACGCGCGCCACGTACTGCAGCAGGCGGCGACGACGGCCCACCAGCAGCAGCAGCCCACGGCGGCTGTGGTGGTCGTGCTTGTGGACCTTCAGGTGCTCGGTCAGGTCGCTGATGCGCCGGGTCAGCAGGGCGACCTGCGCCTCGGGTGAACCCGTGTCGGACTCGTGCAGCCCGTACTCGGTGAGGATGGTCTTCTTGTTCTGGGTGTCCAGGGACACAGGTCTCGCTCCCCCCGCTCCGAAGCACGTCCCTGTCGGGGCGATCCGGGGTGCGGTCTCGTTGCGCGGCGCGCCGGCGCTTCTCGCCGGGCTCTTGGTCTCCCGCGGCCGATCAACGGCAACCCGCAGGCTACCAGCGGTGATGTCCCGGCCGACGCGCGCTGCGGTCCGTCGGGCGCGGGTGGGTCGGGCGCGGGCGCGTCAGCCGAGCAGCAGACGTCGGCCCAGCACCGCGTCGCGGTCCATCTGCTCCACCAGGGAGTCGATCCCCGCGAACGTCACCGTCTCCCGTTGCCGCGTCACGAAGTCCACGTCCGCGTACCGGCCGTAGAGGTCGAGGTCGTCGCGGTCCAGCACCCAGGCCTCGACCCGACGCTGCGTGCCCGCGAAGGTCGGGTTCGTCCCGATGGAGGTCAGCGCCGGGTGGCGGACGCCGTCGACGGTCAGCCACGACGCGTACACGCCGTCGCCCGGGACGGCCGCGTCCGGGGCGACGTCGACGTTCGCGGTCGGGTACCCGAGCTCCCGGCCCCGGTGGTCCCCGTGCACGACGGTCCCGCTGACCCGGTGGTCCCGGCCGAGCAGCCGCGCGGCGCCCGTCACGTCCCCGGCCGCGACCAGTCGCCGCACCAGGGAGCTCGAGACCCGCTCACCGGTCCCGTCCACCTGCGCGAGCGGCGCGGGGACGACGACGAAGTCGCGCTGCTCGCCCAATCGGCGCAACAGAGCGACGTCCCCGGCGGCGGCGTGGCCGAAGCGGAAGTTCTCCCCGACGACGACGGCCCGCGCGGCCAGCCCGGTGACCAGGACGTCGTCGACGAAACGCTCCGGGGACCAGGCGGCCACCTCGTCGGTGAAGCGGACGACGCGCACCTCGTCGACGCCGGCACCGTGCAGCAGCTCGGTCTTCTGTGGCGCGGGGGTCAGCACGAGGGGAGCGGCGTCCGGGCGCAGCACGCGCAGCGGGTGCGGCTCGAAGGTGACCACCGACAGCGGGCCGGAGCCGGCGACCTCGCGCGCCTCGTCGAGCACGGCCCGGTGGCCGAGGTGGACACCGTCGAAGTTGCCGATCGTGACGACCGAGCGGACGGCGGGTCCTCCGGTCTCGGCCACGGCGCCATCCTCCCCGACGCCTCCGCCGCGCGACGCTCCGGTCGGCGCGCTGGCTCCAGGCCATCGAGTGGCGACCTGACCTCGCTCAGCGAGCTCAGATCGCCGCTGGACATCGCCACTGGACCCCATGGTCATGGCAGCGGCGGTTCAGTGGGGGAGGACCGCTGTCGGCTTCAGCCCGTCAGGGGAACTGGTCGCGAAGCCGAGCAGGGTGCCCGCCGGGTCCAGGACGGCCCAGGTGCGCTCGCGCGCGGGCCTCACGCCGTCCTCAGCGGCACCGTCGGCCGGGAGCCGGACCGTCCGGCCGTGCCGGAACGACGCCGCGCAGGCCTCGTCGAGTTCGACCGTGTCCATCACCAACCGCGCCGCGTCCGCCAGGGACAGCACGGAGCCGGCGGGCAGCCCGTCCCCGGTGAGGTCCTCCATCGACCGGGCGGTGTCCAGGGTGAACGGGCCGACGCGGGTTCGGCGCAGCGCCGTCAGGTGGCCACCGGTCCCGACCGCCACGCCGAGGTCGCGGGCCAGCGCCCGGATGTAGGTGCCCGACGAGCAGTCCACCGTCACGTCCAGATCGAGCAGCGGCCCCCGCGGCCGCCGGGCCAGGACCTCGAACCGGGACACGACGACCGGGCGGGCCGGCAGGTCCACCGTCTCCCCGCCGCGGACCCGGGCGTAGGACCGCCGTCCGTCGACCTTGATGGCGCTGACCGAGCTCGGCACCTGCCGGACGGCGCCACGCAGCTGTGCCACCGCACGGTCCACGTCGTCCACGGTGACGACGGAGGCGTCGGCGGCGGCCGTCACGTCCCCCTCGGCGTCGTCGGTGACCGTGGCCTGCCCGAGCCGGATCGTCGCGTCGTAGGACTTGTCGACGCCGACGACGTGGGTCAGCAGCCGGGTGGCCCAGCCGATCCCGAGCACCAGCACACCGGTCGCCATCGGGTCCAGCGTCCCCGCGTGACCGACTCGGCGGGTACCCGCCGCCCGGCGCAGCCGTGCGACCACGTCGTGACTGGTCCAGCGCGCGGGCTTGTCGACGACCAGGAGCCCGACCGGTTCGGCGGTCCCCTCCGTCACCGGGTGTCGGGCTCGGGGACCCGTTCCGACCGGGGGATGTCAGGGCCCGCAACGGCCGGGGCATCGCCGCTCCTCTCGCCGTCCTCGCCGTCCTCGCCGTCCTCGACGGGGTGCCGGTACGGGTCCGCGTCACCGGCGTACGTGGCCTCGGCGGCGATCCGTTCGACCTCTGCGTCGGCGGCGCGGGCGGCAGTGAGCAGGTCGTCGATCCGCGACGCGTTCTCGGGGACGGCGTCGAGCTGGAACGCCAGGGTCGGGGTGAACTTGATCCCGGTCTGGCGCCCGACCTCGGTGCGCAACATCCCGGTCAGGCTCTCCAGTGCCGCGGCGGACGCGGCGCGCTCCTGTTCGTCGCCGAACGCCGTGTAGAAGGCGACGGCCTCCCGCAGGTCGTTGGTCACCCGGACGTCGGTGATGGTGACGAAACCGAGCCGGGGATCCTTGATCCCACGCTGCAGCTGGCCGGCGACGATCTCCTGGACCCGGTCGGCCAGCTTGCGCGCCCGTGCGGCACTCATGGCGTCTCCCCTCCACGGGCGACGCAGCGCCGCCCCGGTCCGCGGGGCGGCGCACGACGCCTGCCCCTGGTGCGCGGCCGGGCGGCCGCCAGCCCATCCTCCCCGTTCGCGGCGCCACCCGGCGTGCCCGGCAGCCGCGCCCGGACACTGGCGCCGGAGGGCCCGACGGTGGACGGTGGGGTGATGACCCCAGCACCGACCGCGTCGATCCCGTCCCCCGGCGAACCCGCGCCCGGCCCGCCCCTCCCCGGGCCCAACCCGCCCGAACCGGCACCCGGACCGCCCCTGCCCGGCCCGGTGCCGACACCGCCGAGTCCGACGCCGCCGATGCCGCCCACGCCCGGACCGGTGGTCCCGGGTCCGTTGTCGCCCGTTCCCGCCTGACGGCGGCTCGGGCTGGGGCTCGGGACGACCGGCCTGCGATCGCCTCCCGCTGCGTAGCGTGAGCCGCTCGGTGCCGTCGTCGGCATCTCGCCGCGACCCGGGACCGGGTGAGCGATCCCGGACGCCGACCATGCGGACGGGCCCTGAGGAGGGACCCCAGATGGCGGCAGGCCCGGTCGACGACGGCGGACACGAGCGAGAAGAGCAGGACCCGCACGACGAGCCACAGCCGCGGGACGTCCACCGCCGGCCGCGGGCGGCACGGACCGGGCCCGGCGACACCTCACTCAGCAGTCGCCTGGGTGGGACCGTCGCCGTTGCCGACCCCGCCACCCCGACTCTCGCCACTCCAGCTCACGCCACTCCAGCTCACGCCACCCCGGCACCCGCAGCCCCGGCAGCCGCAGCCCCAGCTGTTGCCACCCCAGGAGCCGCGCGGACGGCCCCCACTGTACCGGGCGAGCAGCCGACGCCGGCCGCGGTCCAGGTGCCCGACACCGGGGCCTCGCATCGCTCACCGGGCCGTCGGGTCCGAGCGGGCGGTCCCGTGACCGGCACGCCAGTGCCACCGCCGACGGCCCGCCGGAGCGGGGAGCCGACGCCGCTCGGGTCGGACTCCCTGCTCCGCAGCCGACGGCACGCCGCCCCACCCACCGGGTGGCGCGGGGTGGTACAGGTCCTGACGTTCGGAGCGGTCAAGCCCGGTCCGTCGGCGGCGCAGGTCCGCCTGGCCGAACGGACAGCCGCCGTCCGGGTACCGATCGTCGGCACGCACCGCGTCGCGGTCATCAGCCTCAAGGGCGGGGTCGGCAAGACCACCACGACGATGATGCTGGGCTCGACGCTGGCCTCGCTGCGCGGCGACCGGGTGATCGCCCTCGACGCCAACCCCGACGCGGGGACCCTCGGTGACCGGCTACCCCGTCGGACCGCCGCGACGGTACGGGACCTGCTGACCCACTACAGCGAGGTCCGCAGCTGGGCGGACCTGGCCGCCTACACCTCGCAGGCCTCCAGCCGCCTGGAGGTCGTCGCCAACGACGTGGACCCGTCGGTGTCCACCGCGGTCACCGCCGCGGACTACCTGCGGATCGTGGAGATGCTCGGCCGGTACTACTCGGTGGTGCTCACCGACTCGGGCACGGGGCTGCTGCACGACGCGATGAACGGGATCCTCAACGCCGCCGACACCCTCGTGCTCGTCAGCTCGGCCAGCGTCGACGGCGCGCGGTCGGCCTCGACCACGCTCGACTGGCTGGACGCGCAGGGGTACGGCCACCTGGTGAGGTCGGCCGTCACCGTGGTGTCGTCGGTCCGCCCGGGTGGCCGGGAGGTCGACGTCGACGCGATCGCCGACCACTTCGCCTCCCGCAGCCGAGCGGTGGTCCGCATCCCGTTCGACCCGCATCTGGAGACCGGCGCGGAGACGGACCTGGAGGCACTGAAGCCGACGACCCGGGACGCCTACCTGGACCTCGCCGTGGCCGTCGCCGCGGACTTCGACCGGGGGGACGAGGCGGCCCGGGCTCGACGGCGCGGGCGGCCGCGCAACAGCTGAGCCAGGCGGCCACGGCCGCGACGCCACCCGCCCGTCCGGACCCGGGTCAGATGTCGTCGGCGTCGATCGTGCGCACCCGGGAGGACAACAGCTCGAACTCCGGGTGCGCGGCGACGAGCCGCTCGCAGGCGTCCAGCACCCGCCGCACGTGCCCGCCGTCGGCACCCACCAGACCCACCCCGATCGAGGCGCGCCGGTGCAGGTCCTGCTCCCCGACCTCACCGGCCGAGACGTCGTGCCGTCGGCGCAGCTCTGCGACGAGCGGCCGCACCACGGAGCGCTTCTCCTTCAGGGAGTGGACGTCACCGAGCAGCAGGTCGAACTCACACCACCCGATGATCACGGACCGTCCTGTGTCGCACCCGACGGCGGCGGGCCACCGGGGAGGTCCCCGGTGGCCCGCCGCAGATCGGGCCCTCTGGTCAGGCGCGGGCCTTCTCGCGTACCTCGTAGGTCTCGATGACGTCCCCGACGCGGATGTCGTTGAACGTCCCGAGCCCGATCCCGCACTCGTACCCCTCGGTCACCTCGGTCGCGTCGTCCTTGAACCGGCGCAGCGAGCTGATCCCCAGATCGCCGTTGACGACGGTGCCGTCGCGGACGAGCCGGGCCTTGGAGTTGCGCCGGATCGTTCCGCCGCGGACCAGCGTCCCGGCGATGTTGCCGAACTTGCTGGACCGGTAGACCTCGCGGATCTCCGCAGAACCCAGGTCGATGGTCTCGAACACCGGCTTCAACATCCCGGTCAGGGCGGCTTCGACCTCGTCGATCGCCTGGTAGATCACCGTGTAGAACCGGATGTCGACACCCTCGCGCTCGGCGAGCTCCGCGACCCGCTCCGCCGGCCGGACGTTGAACCCGATGATGATCGCGTCGTCGACGCTGGCCAGGTTCACGTCGTTCTGGGTGATCGCCCCGACCCCGCGGTGGATGACCCGCAGGTCCACGTCGGTGCCGACGTCGAGCTTGAGCAGCGCGTCCTCCAGGGCCTCGACCGACCCGGACACGTCGCCCTTGATGACCAGCAGGAGCTCCCGGGTCTCCCCCTGCTCCATGGTCTTCATCAGGTCCTCGAGCGTCTTGGTCGGCGTCCGCTTGGCGAGGCTCGCCGCCCGCTCACGGGACTCGCGACGTTCCGCGATCTGCCTGGCGACCCGGTCCTCGCGGACCACGATGAACTGGTCACCGGCGCCCGGGACGGCGGTGAGCCCCAGGACGAGGGCGGGCCGGGACGGGGTCGCCTCCTCCAGTGGCGCGCCGGTGTCGTCGAGCAGCGCACGGACCCGGCCGTACGCGTCGCCGACGACGACCGAGTCACCGACCCGCAGCGTCCCGCGTTGGACCAGCATCGTCGCCACGGGGCCGCGGCCCTTATCCAGGTGCGCCTCGATCGCCACACCCTGGGCGTCGCGGCTGGCCTCGGCGCGCAGGTCCAGCTCGGCGTCGGCGGTCAGCACGACCGCCTCCAGCAGCTCCGGGATCCCGATGCCGGTCAGCGCCGAGACGTCCATGAACAGCGTCTGCCCGCCGAACTCCTCGGCGACCAGGCCGTACTCGGTCAGCTGGCTGCGGACCCGGGCCGGGTCGGCACCCAGCTTGTCGACCTTGTTGACGGCGACGACGATCGGGACCCCGGCCGCCTGGGCGTGGTTGAGCGCCTCGATGGTCTGGGGCTTCACGCCGTCGTCGGCCGCGACGACCAGCACGACGATGTCGGTGGTCTGAGCCCCGCGGGCCCGCATGGCGGTGAACGCCTCGTGGCCCGGGGTGTCGATGAAGGTGATCGGCCGGTCGGCCTCCTTCGTGTGCGCGATGACCTGGTAGGCGCCGATGTGCTGGGTGATCCCACCGGCCTCCTTCTCCGCGACCTTCGTGCGCCGGATGGCATCCAGCAGCTTGGTCTTCCCGTGGTCGACGTGACCCATGACAGTCACGACCGGCGGGCGGATGACCAGGTCGTCGTCATCGACCTCGCCGTCCCCGAAGGTCAGGTCGAAGCTCTCCAGCAGCTCGCGGTCCTCCTCCTCGGGCGAGACGACCGTGATGTCGTAGTTGAGCTCCGCACCCAGCAGCTGCAGCGTGTCGTCGTTGACCGACTGGGTCGCCGTGACCAGCTCGCCCAGGCCGAACAGCACCTTGACCAGGGCAGCCGCGTCGACGCCGATCTTCTCGGACAGGTCCGTCAGCGACGAGCCGCGCGCCAGGCGGACCGTGCGCCCGTCACCGCGGGCGACGCGGGCACCGCCCATCGACGGAGCCTCGAGGTTGTCGAACTCCTGACGCTTCTGCTTGCGGCTCTTGCGGCCGCGGGCCGGCTTGCCACCGGTCCGGCCGAAGGCGCCCTGTGTGCCGCCACGACCGCGGGGGCCGTTGCCCCCGCCGCCGGGACGACCGGCCATCGCGCCGCCCGGACCCCCTGGACCGCCTGGACCGCCACCGGGGCGGCCGGCACCGGGACCGCCGAAGCCTCCCGGGCGACCGGGACGACCACCGGGGCCTCCACCCGGGCGAGCACCGGTCGGCGCCGGTCGCGGAGCGCGCGGCGGGAGGCCGCCCGGGTTGGGGCGGGGACCGCCGCCGCCCATGGGACGCGGCGGCATACCGCTCGGACTGGGCCGGGGCCCACCGGGAGCACTGGGACCGACCGGGCGGGGACCGCCCGGTCCGCCGGGACCGCTCGGACGCGGGACACCCGGACCACCGGGACTGCTCGGACGCAGCGCGCCCGGTGCAGCCGGGACCGCAGGCGCACCAGGCGCACCCGGTGCGGGCGGGCGGCGCATCGACGGCGGCGGGATGCGGCCCATTCCGGACGGCGACGAGCTGAACGGGTTGTTGCCAGGACGAGCCGGTGACGGGCGTCGGACACCACCCGGACCGACCGCCGAGGCGGGGCCGGTCGAACGGGGGGCACCCGTCGTCGTGCCGTCGGCCCGGGCGGCCGGAGCCGGCGTCGTGTCGACAGGTGAAGGTCCGGTCGACGCGGCCGGGGCGGTCAGCGGGCTGACCGGGGCCGGCGCGGAGACGGCCGACGGGGCGACCTGGACCGGACCGTTCGGGGTGGGACCCGCAGGCCTCGGCGCGGGTGGCACCGGCGACGGGACGGTCACCGGCGACGTCACGGCGGTGGTCGTCGAGGACAGGACCGGTGTCGGGACCGCGCGCGGGGACGGCGACGCGACAGCGGGCGGTGTGGTGTCGACGGCGGGCGACGTCTGCCGGCGAGCCGGTGCGGACGTGACCGTCGACGCGGCGGCGGGCGCACCGTCGGTGGCGGGGAGGTTCTCGCGCAACTTGCGGACCACCGGCGCCTCGATGGTGGAGGACGCTGATCGGACGAACTCACCGAGGTCGGCCAGCTTGGCGAGGACCGCCTTGCTGTCGTACCCCAGTTCCTTGGCCAACTCGTAAACCCGTGCTTTGGGCACTGCTCTCCTGTCTGCAGTCCAAGCACGGGTGCCCGGACAGCCCTATTCGGGGGTGGATCTCATCGCTGACGGCTCATCGGAGGTCCATCACGTCGACCTGCTTCCGTCCCGGGTGGTCCGGGGAGGTACCCCGGCCCCGCCAGTCTGACACCGACCTCGCCACCACGTCACCATCGCGCCCCGGACCGCGCGTCAGGGCTCCCGGACCGGGGGGCGGTGGTCATGGTGGACGGGCCGGACGCTGCCGGGAGGCTGTCGAGCAGCAGCTGCCCACGGACGGCCGCGGCCGCGGGGGCGGTCATCACCCGCAGTGCGCGGGCCAGGGCCCGGGGGGCCAGCGCCCGGTCCAGGCAGCGCGGGCGGGGGTGCACGTTGACCCCGCGTCCGGGCAGTCGACGCGCCGGGTCCACGACCAGGACGGCCTCCTCGGTCGGGGCATCGTCCGCACGCGGCGGGGAAGCGACCAGCACCAGCCGGATCAGGCCGGACACCACGTCCGGCTCCCGGCACCCGGCGCACCGGCGGACCGGTACGCGGCGGTCCCGGCCCCGGTCGCCGTACGTGGTGTCCGGTCCCGGTGGCTGATCACGGTGACCGCTCAGCGCGGGCTCCGTGGACCGGCCGGTCGCCCGGTCGCGCCCGGTGCACCGGGACGGATCCCACCGCCGGGGGCCGGTCGCAGCGGCGGGCGGGCCGGCGGCCGGACCTGGCGGAGCCCGGGCCGCAACGGCGCCCGACCACCCGGCGGTGTCGCGGTCGGAGCGGCGGGCGGGCGTGCCGCCGCGGCGATCCGGCCGTCAGCGTCGGGCTCCGCGTCGGAGTGGATGTCGATCTTCCATCCGGTCAGCCGGGCGGCGAGTCGGGCGTTCTGCCCCTCCTTGCCGATCGCGAGGGAGAGCTGGAAGTCCGGCACGACCACCCGGGCGCTGCGGGCCGCCTCGTCCACGACGGTCACCGACACCGTCTTGGATGGCGAGAGGGCATTGCCGACGAAGGTCGCCGGGTCCTCGGACCAGTCGATGATGTCGATCTTCTCGCCGCCGAGTTCTGCCATCACGTTGCGGACCCGCTGACCCATCGGCCCGATGCACGCGCCGGTTGCACTGATGCCCTCGCGCATCGACCGGACGGCGATCTTCGTGCGGTGCCCGGCCTCGCGGGCGACACCGGTGATCTCGACCAGACCGCTGTCGATCTCGGGGACCTCCAGGGCGAACAGGCGCCGGATCACGTTGGGGTGACTGCGGCTCACCGTGACCTGGGGACCCCGCAGCCCACGCTTGAGACCGACGACGTAGACCCGCAGGCGCCTGTTGTGGCTGTAGTCCTCGCCCGGCACCTGTTCCTCCGGCGGCATGATCGCCTCGACCGGCCCGAGGTCGACCAGCTTCACGCGGGGGTCCCTGGCCTGCTGGATGACGCCGGCCACCAGGTGCCCCTCCTTGCCGACCAGTTCCCCGAAGACGCGCTCGTCCTCGGCCGCCCTGATGCGCGCGGAGATCACCGAGCGGGCGGTCGACGCGGCGATCCGCCCGAAGCCCGACGGGGTGTCCTCGACCTCACGGGTGCGGCCGGCGCCGTCGTCCTCGCGCACCAGCACGGTCACCCGGCCGGTCCTGCGGTCCAGCGCCACGCGGGACTGCCGCGACGCGCCGGGGCCCTGCTGGTAGGCCTGCAGCACCGCGGACTCGATGGACTCCACCACGTAGCTCAACGACAGTCCCCGGTCGCGTTCCAGCGCGCGCAGTGCCGCCATGTCGATGTCCACCGAGATGCTCCCTGTCGTGTTCTCTCGTCGGTCTGTCCCGTGCTCCGGCGGCCCCACCCCGCCCCACCCCCGCGGGCGTGCCGCGTGACCCGCGCTCAGGCGCGCGGGTCCCCCGACGGTCCGCTCTCGCGCAGCGAGCCCTCGACCGGCCCCTCGTCGGTGACCTCCCTGGCTGCGGTCACCGACAGGTCCGTCGGGTCGTCGTCCTCGTCCCGGTAGAGCGGGTCCTGGTCGCTGCCGTCCTCGAGCTCACCGTCGGACAGGTCGTCCTCGACCGGCCGGTCGGGGTCGTCGTCGGTTCCGGGTCCGACCACCAGCTCCACCGGGTCGTCCTCGGCAGTGTCGGAGTCCAGGCCGATGACGTCGGCCCCGCTGCGCTCGGTGCCGGTACCCACCTGCCCGCCCACCGGCGCCGGTGCGGCGCCGGTGGTGTCGGGGTCCTCGTCGACCAGGTCCGTGATCTGCACGTCGCCGCGCCCCGCGTTCTCGTCGATCTCCGGCCCGACCACGTCGTTGGCGGTCAGCGCGCCCCGTCCGTTCTCCGGCAGGTCCTGGCTCACGTCGTCCCCCTCGTCGTCGTCCTCGTCACCGAGGTCGTCCTCGTGACCGAGGTCGTCCTGGTCATCGAGCCCGGCGTCATCGTCGGCCCCGTCGGCCCCCGACGCGGCCGGCCGGGAGAACTCCACCTGCGCACGCGCGTGACGGACCTCGCCCAGGGTGAGCTCGTGGACGGTGCCGTCCACGTCGAGCCGCGCGGAGGCGGAGTCGGCCTCGATCACCCGCCCGGTCAGTGTGGCCCCGTCCTCCAGCTCGACGGCGACCAACCGGTGCAGCGCTCGGCGCCAGTGCCGCGGCGCGGTCAGCGGGCGGTCGACCCCCGGTGAGCTGACCTCCAAGGTGTAGGCCTGCGCACCGAACACGTCCGCGTCGTCCAGGGCCGCGGACACGACCCGGGAGACCTCCGCGACGGCGTCGAGGTCCAGCGGATCGTCGGAGTCGACCACCAGGCGCACCACCCGGCGCCGCCCGGCCGGGGTGATCGAGACGTCCTCGAGCTCCAGTCCGGCGGCCCTGATCACGGGGTCCGCAGCCTGCCGGACGTCCTCACGGCTCGTGCTCGCCACGGGCGTGCTCCCTCCGGCCTCGCGATCCGCCCGGATCGTGCAGCCGGCGGGGTGCCGGTCAGGCGCGATCGCCCACCCTATCGAGGGCGCGGGACGGAGCCGACGCCGGTCAGGTTCGACGATCAGCGGTCGGTGAGCACTGCTCCCGGGTTGAGGTTTCGGCCCGGGTCCACACCGGCGAACAGGACACCGAGCACGTCCGTGCCGACCGGGCTGATGTCCTGGGCGAGCCAGCGGGCGTGCTCGTGGCCGACGGCGTGGTGGTGACTGAGCGTGCCGCCGGCGTCGAGGAAGGCCTGCTGCACCGCGGACTTCACCAGGTCGTACTGCGGGACCCGCGCGTCCCCGGGCGCCGGCGCGAAGGCGAAGGTGAAGTACAGGCAGGCGCCGGAGTGGTAGCTGTGGGACAGGTGGCACATCAGCCAGCCCTGCACACCGAGGGAGGCGAACGCCTTGTCGGCGTCGGCGACCACCGTGCGGTAGAGGGGCAGCAGCTTGGACCAGCTCGTCGCCGTCTCCGACACGTCCGCGAGAGCACCGCGCTCCAGGAGGAAGTCGCGGATGTAGGGGGTGTCGAACTTCTTCTGGTCGTACAGGGTCCCCGGGCCGGTCCCGATGCCGATCCCACCGTGCCGGCGGACGATCGCGCCGACCGCCGCCTTCTGGCCCGCGACGTGGGCCGGGCTGCCCTCGTAGCCGACGAAGGACAGGCACATCCGGTCCAGCTCCCAGCCGCGCACGGTGAGGTACCGCGTCAGACCTGCCGACACCAGCCCGGACACCCCGTGCGAGGCCTTGCGGGTGGCGAAGGAGAACCGGGTCTCGTGAGCGTCGGAGACCCGGGTGATCGTCGGCGACGCCTCGGACTCGGCGATCTCCCGCATCGCCTCGACGCCGGCGTTGAAGGAGGGGAACAGGTAGGCGTGCACGGCCCGCTTCGCGGGGAGCCGGTGGACCTGGACGGTCGCCTCGGTGATCAAGCCCAGCCGGCCCTCGCTGCCCAGGACCATCTGCAGCACGCTCGGCCCCGTCGCCTCGCTCGGCACGGCGCGGGTCACCAGGATCCCGCCGGGCGTGACCACCCGCACGGCCTTGGTGATCTGGCCGATGTCCCCGTAGACGTCGGACTGCATCCCCGACGAGCGGGTCGCGATCCAGCCACCGAGGGTCGAGTGCGTGAACGAGTCGGGGAAGTGGCCCATGGTCCAGCCGGCGGCGTTCAGCTGGCGCTCCATGTCGGGACCGAGAACGCCGGCCTGGACGCGAGCGAGCCGGGAGTCGTCGTCGATCTCCAGGACCTTGTCGAGTCGCCCCAGGTCGACCGACACCACCGGCCGCTGCTCGTCGGCGGGCACCTCCAGGCTGCCGACGATGTTGCTGCCGCCACCGAAGGGGACGACCACGGCGTCGGCGGCCAGCGCGGCGGCGAGCACGGCGACGGTGTCGTCCTCGTCGCCGGGGTAGATCACGAGGTCCGGGAGCCGGCCGAACACGCCGGCACGCAACCGGACCAGGTCTCGCAGGCTCTTGCCGTAGGTGTGCACGACGCGGTCGAGATCGTCGGTGTGCACGTGTTCGGCGCCGACCGCCGCCGTCATCGCGTCCCGCAACGACGCCGGGTGGCGAGGAGAGGGCACGTCCAGCTCGGCCAGGTCCGGGATGTGCTGGGACGGGGCGTTGAGGTCGACCCCGACGACGTCGGCGACGAACGGGGCCAGCGACGGCTTGTCCTCGTGACCGAAGGAGGTGTCCGCCCGCCCCCAGCCGTACCACTTCATGTGCTCGACCATCGCGCGGGCCTCCCTGTCCTGCTCGGTACGTGATCCGCTCCGTACGTGAACCGCTCCGTACGCCGACCGCCTCAGGGTGCCCTAGAACAGGACGGACATGAACTCGGCGTGCTCCCGGAACCCGACCGCGGCGTACGCGTGACGGGCGCGGCCGTTGTAGTCGTTGACGTACAGCGTGACCGCCGGCGCCAGCTCGGCGCGCGCGGTCCTCACCACAGCGGCCATCCCGGGAGCCGACAGACCGCGACCGCGGTGGCTCGGTGCCACCCAGACGCCCTGGACCTGACACGCCCGCCCGGAGACGACGCCGACCTCGGCCTTGAACACGACCCGGCCACGCTCGAAGCGGGCGAACGCCCGGCCGGCGCGGACCAGCTCGGTCACGCTCGCCCGGTAGGCCGCGCCCCCGTCGACCGACTCCGGGCTGATGCCGACCTCCTCGGTGAACATCGCCACCGAGGTCGGGTAGAGCGCGTCGATCTCGTCAGGCCTGACCCGGCGCACCGTCGGGTCGGGGTCGACCAGGGGGTCGTGGTCGATCACGAGGAAGGGCTGGTGGCCCCGGACGTCGCGCGCCGGGCCCCACACCGGGGCCAGGCGGTCCCACATCGCCGACACCGCGGACCGGGTCCCGACCAGCGACAGGCAGCGCCGCCCCTCGTTGGCCGCCCGGACCGCGAAGGCCGCCGCGGCGGCCGGGTCGTCCAGGACCGGGACCAGGTTCGCCCCGGCGTGACAGATCGCGCGCAGGGGACCCGTGGCCGGGTAGCCCCACAGTTGGGCTCCGAGACGCCACCGGTCCAGTCCGGAGATCGTGATCCGCGACGCAACGAACACCGAGGTCAGCGGGTCCACGTCGAGGACCCTGCGCACCTGCTCGGCGTCCCGCGGCCCGACCATCCGCGTCGCCGCCACCGTCTCCAGCACCGCCCGACTCCCCGACTCCTCGACCGCTGGCCACCCCGTGCCCCCCGAACGGTCTCAGCCGACGAGCACCTCCGGGGTCCCGGTCTCCGCGGACACGCCCATCTCGTCCGCCAGCCGGTTGGCCTCGGCGATCAGCGTCGCCACGATCTCGGCCTCCGGTACGGTCCGCACGACCTCGCCGCGGACGAAGATCTGCCCCTTGCCGTTGCCGGACGCCACTCCCAGGTCGGCCTCGCGGGCCTCGCCGGGTCCGTTGACCACGCAGCCCATGACCGCGACCCGCAGCGGCACGCTCATCCCCTGCAGACCGTCGGTCACCGCGTCCGCGAGCGAGTAGACGTCGACCTGCGCGCGTCCGCAGCTCGGGCACGACACGATCTCCAGCTTGCGCGGGCGCAGGTTCAGCGACTGGAGTATCTGGATGCCGACCTTCACCTCCTCCACCGGCGGCGCGGACAGCGAGACGCGAATCGTGTCCCCGATGCCCTGGGACAGCAACGCCCCGAACGCCGTCGCCGACTTGATCGTGCCCTGGAAGGCGGGGCCGGCCTCGGTCACGCCCAGGTGCAGCGGCCACTCGCCCTCGGCGGCCAACAGCTCGTAGGCGCGGACCATCACGACCGGGTCGTTGTGCTTGACCGAGATCTTGAAGTCGTGGAAGTCGTACTGCTCGAACAGGCTCGCCTCCCACTTGGCGCTCTCCACGAGCGCCTCCGGGGTGGCCTTGCCGTACTTGGCCATCACGCGGCGGTCCAGGCTGCCGGCGTTGACGCCGATGCGGATCGAGACCCCGGCGTCCGTGGCGGCCTTCGCGATCGCCTCGATCTGGTCGTCGAACTTGCGGATGTTCCCCGGGTTGACCCGCACGGCGGCGCACCCGGCGTCGATGGCCGCGAAGACGTACTTGGGCTGGAAGTGGATGTCGGCGATCACCGGGATCTGGCTCTTGCGCGCGATGATCGGCAGGGCGTCGGCGTCGTCCTGGCTCGGGACGGCGACCCGGACGATGTCGCACCCGGTCGCGGTGAGCTCGGCGATCTGCTGCAGCGTCGCGTTGATGTCGGTGGTCGGGGTCGTGCACATCGACTGCACCGACACCGGGGCGTCCCCGCCGACCAGGACCTTGCCGACCTTGATCTGACGGGTCCTGCGGCGGGGTGCGAGGACCGGCGGCGGCGCGGCGGGCATCCCCAGGCTGACGGTCATCGGTGGTCCTCTCCGGGCGCGCGGTCCGAACCGGGCGTCGGTGGTGGTGGTACGTCAGCCGAACAGGCGGACGGGGTTGACGACGTCGGCGTAGAGCAGCATCGCCGAGCTGGCGACGACGAGCAGGGTGACGGCGTAGGCGATCGGCAGGGCCCGGGCGACGTCGACGAAGCCGGGGTCGGGGCGGTTGCGGGCGCGGGCGACGCGGCGGCGAACCGCCTCCCACAGCGCACCGAGGATGTGGCCGCCGTCGAGCGGGAGCAGCGGCACCAGGTTGAACACCGCCAGCGCGATGTTGACACTCGCCAGGATCCCCAGGAACGTGCCGACCCGGGCGCGCGGCGGGACGGACTGTTGAGCCGCGATCTCCCCGCCGAACCGGCTGGCCCCGACGATGCCGACCGGGCTGGAGGCGTCCCGGGGCTTGCCGGAGAAGGTCAGCTCGGCGATGGCGACCAGTCGCTGTGGGAAGTGCAGCAGCACCCCGGCGGTCCCGCCGACCTGCTGGCCGTAGGTGCGCAGCAGCCCGCCCGGCCCCACGTGCTCGTAGGACCAGAGTGTCCCCGCACCGATCCCGACGAACCCGCGGGTGACCGTCCTGGCGGGATCCGCCGGGTCCGGACGCTGCGTGCGCGCCACGTCGACGGTGACGGTGCGCCGGACGCCGTCGCGACTGAGGACGAACGGGGTGGGCCCGCTCGCCGCGCCGATGAGCGTCGTCGCCTGGTCCCAGGAGGTGACGGCGGTGCCGCCGACGGACTCGACGCGGTCCCCCGCCGCGATACCGACCGCACGGGCGGGGCTGGGCGTGCAGCCGTCCACCGTCGTCGCGCCGGCGGCCGGGAGGCAGGCGCTGACCGTCGCGAGCGTCCGGTCGGACGTGGGCGTCGGACGGCCGACGACGCTGAAGGCGAGCACCACGAACACCAGACCCAGCAGCAGGTTCATCGCGGGTCCGCCGGCCATCACGACCAGCTTCTTCCACGGGTCCAGGCGGTAGAACGCCCGGTGCTCGCTACCGGCCGGGACCTCGCCCAGTGCCTGGTTGCGGGCATCCTCGATCAGCTTGTCGAACAGCCGTCCCCGACGACCGGACCGGTTCGGCGGGTACATCCCCGACAGGCGGACGTACCCGCCCAGCGGAAGGGCCTTCACCCCGTACTCCGTCTCGCCCCGTCGCCTGCTGAACAGGGTGGGACCGAACCCGACCATGTACTGCGGCACGTGGACGCCGAACCGCTTCGCCGGGAGGAGGTGGCCTGTCTCGTGCAGCGCAACGGACAGCAGGATGCCGACGGCGAAGACCACGATCCCGAGCGCGATCACAGTGCCTGGTCCTCCTGGGCGGGTTTCGGTTGCGCGGGGTTCGGTTGCGCGGGGTTCGGTTCCGGTTCGTCGCCGCGGACGAGTGCCGCGGCGGCGGCGCGGGCCCAGGTGTCGGCGCCCTGGAGCTGTTCCAGTGTCGGTCGGTCCACGCGCCGGTGACGGTCGAGCACAGCCCCGACCGTGTCCGCGATCCCCAGGAAGCTCAGCCGGCCGTCCACGAAGGCCGCCACGGCCACCTCGTTTGCCCCGTTGAGCACCGCGGGCGCCGTCCCCCCGGCGCGGCCGGCGGTGATCGCCAGCTCCAGTGCGGGGAAGGCGCGCGCGTCCACCGGCTCGAAGCTCCAGCCCTGGGGACGGGTCCAGTCCATCGCCGGCACCGCGCCCGGGACCCGGTCCGGCCAGCCCAGCCCGAGCGCGATCGGCAGCTTCATGTCCGGCCGGCTGACCTGGGCGATCGTCGAGCCGTCGGTGAACTCCACCATCGAGTGGACCGTCGACTGCGGGTGCACGACGACCCGGATCCGGTCGAAGTCGACCCCGAACAGGTGGTGGGCCTCCAGGACCTCCAGGCCCTTGTTCATCAGCGTCGCGGAGTTCACGGTCACCAGCGGGCCCATCGACCAGGTCGGGTGGGCCATCGCCTGGGCCGGGGTGACCGCGCGGAGGCTGTCCCGGTCGCGACCGCGGAACGGGCCGCCACTGGCCGTCAGCACCAGGGCGGCGACCTCGGCGGGGGTGCCGGCGCGCAGGCACTGCGCGATCGCGGAGTGCTCGGAGTCGACCGGAGTGATCTGGCCCGGGGCGGCCCGGGAGGTGACCAGCTCCCCACCGACGACCAGGGACTCCTTGTTGGCCAGTGCGAGCGTGGACCCGGCCTCCAGTGCCGCCAGCGTGGCCGGCAGCCCGGCTGCGCCGTCCAGGGCGTTGAGCACCACGTCGACGCCGGTCCCCGCGAGCTCGCCCACCGCTCGGTCACCCACGGCCAACCCGGCAGCCCCGGGCAGGTTCCGTGCGGTGGCCTCGGCGGCCTCGGCCCTGGCCACCACGACCTGCCGCACGCGCAGCGCTCGGGCCTGCTCCGCGAGCAGATCGGGACGGCTACCGGCGGCCGCCAGGCCGACGACGGTGAACCGGTCCGGGTTGGCCAGCAGGACCTCGACGGCCTGCCGGCCGACCGAGCCGGTGCTGCCGAGTAGGACCACGCTGCGACGCCGTCCCGCGCCCGTGGACCGCGGCGGCACGCGCGTCCACCCGGCTGCCACGTCCGTATCGTGCCAGGCGAGAGCGGGCCTGCCGGGCGGCCCTGGGAGCGTCGGCCGACCCGGCAGCCGCGCGTTCCCGTCGATCGGCCGGTGTACCCGTGGAACGGTGTGCGGGTGGAGGAGCGGTTGGTCGGCGGTCGCAACGAAGGTGCGGTCCGCGTCGGGGCGACAGTTCGACGGACGGCTGGTACCCAGACCCCCGCGGTGCAGGCGCTGCTACGCCATCTCGAGGCGGTGGGCTTCACCGGCGCGCCCCGGGCGCTCGGCCTGGACGAGCAGGGCCGCGAGGTGCTCACCTACCTGGCGGGGCTGACGGTCGGTGACTCCCGGCCCTGGCCGGAACCCGCCTGCGGGAGGTTGTGGGCCGGTTGGGCGTGACCGAGCCGATCCCCCTGTTCTTCGACGGTCTGGCCAGGGTGCCCGACCGTCTCCTCCAGTTGTCCCCGGCCGGGTTCGAGTACCCCCGCTCTGACGCCCCGCCCGGACTGCGGTTCGTCGGCCCCATCCCGGCCGCGCCGCCGACGCGCGACGTCGCACTGCCCGCGTGGTGGCCGGACGTCGAGCGGGCCCGCGCCGGTGGTGGTGGTCTCCCAGGGCACGGTGGCCAACCTGGACACCGACGCCCTGTTCGCGCCGGCGCCGCGACGGCTGGCCGACACCGACGCCCTGGTGGTGGTGAACCACCGGCCGCGAGGACACCGCGCTCGGGGGCGTGCCGGCCAACGCCCGGGTCGGTGGGTTCGTGCCGTTCGACCTGCTGCTGCCTGACACCGACGTCCTGGTGACCAACGGCGGTTACGGCGGGGTCCTGAAGGCGCTGTCGCACGGATTGCCACTGGTGGTGGCCGGGGACACCGAGGACAAACCCGAGATCGCCGCCCATGTCGCGTGGTCCGGGGCCGGGATCGACCTGGGCACCGGCCACCCCACCGACCAGGCGATCGGTCACGCGGTCCGTGCTGTGCTGAGCGACCCCTCCTACACCCGCACGGCCCAGCGTCTGCAGGCGGAGATCGCCGACCTCCACCCCTTCGACGAGATCGCCGCCGAGATCGACGAACTCCTCGCAGCTCCTCCAGCGCCGCCGGAGCGACACCGACGCCCGCCTGAGGCGGGACTCCGGGCGGCCGAGGGCAGCTCCCTCGGATGCGGCCCCGCTCGTCGTGGGCCGGCAGCGGGCCGGCGCCTGAGGGCCGTGCAGCGGCAGGAGAGTGGACGAGGGCAGCGGCACACCATTCCCGCCGGGGCGGTACGACTCAGACCTGGGCGGCGAGCTGACCGCAGGCCCCGTCGATGTCCCGGCCCCGCGTGTCGCGGACCGTCGTGGCGATCCCGTGCTCCAGGAGCGTCTGCACGAAGCGGGCCTGGACTGCCGGGTCCGACGCGGTCCACTTCGAGCCGGGCGTCGGGTTCAGCGGGATCGGGTTGACGTGCACCCACCCGGTGCCGCCGCGGGAGCGCAGCTCGCGGGCGAGCAGCGCCGCGCGGTGGGCCTGGTCGTTCATGTCGCGGATCAGCGCGTACTCGATGGACACCCGGCGCCCGGTGGTCTCGAAGTACCGGCGGGCGGCGTCCAGGGCCTCCCCCACCTTCCAGCGGGTGTTCACCGGGATCAGCTCGTCCCGCAACTCGTCGTCCGGGGCGTGCAACGACAGCGCGAGGCGCACCCCGAGTCCCTCGGCGGCGAGCTTGTCGATGGCCGGGACCAGCCCGACGGTGGAGACGGTCACGTGCCGGCGGGACAGCCCCAGTCCGTCGGGCGCGGGCGTGACCAGCGTGCGGACCGCCTGTACGACCGCCGTGTAGTTGGCCAGCGGCTCACCCATCCCCATGAACACGACGTTGTCCAGGCGGCCGGGACCACCCGCGACCTCGCCGTGGGCCAACGAGCGCGCCGCGCGGACGACCTGGTCGACGATCTCCGCCGCCGTGAGGTTCCGGGTCAGGCCGGCCTGTCCGGTGGCACAGAACGGGCAGTTCATCCCGCAGCCGGCCTGGCTGGACACGCACACGGTGTCCCGCCCGGGGTAGCGCATCAGCACCGACTCCACCAGCGCTCCGTCGGTCAGGCGCCAGACGTCCTTGACGGTCGCGCCGGCGTCGGCCACCAGCGTCCGTTCGCGGGTCATCAGCGGGGGCGTGAGCGCGTCGGCGAGTGACTGACGGGACCCGGCGGGGATGTCGGTCCAGCGGGTCGGGTCGGCCTCCAGCCGGGTGAAGTAGTGCGCCGCGACCTGGGACCCGCGGAACGGCGGTTGTCCCGCCTCGGCGGCAGCGGCCCGGCGACCGGACGGGTCCAGGTCGGCGAGGTGCCGGGGTACCGACGCCCGACCCCGACGGGGCCGCGGGCCGAAGCCGATCTCGACCGGGGTACCGGTCGTGGTGGGGGCTGCAGTCGTGGTAGGGGCTGCGGTCATGTCGGGGTCCTCGGCTGCTCGTTCGGGCATCGGGCGGTGTCGTTCGGGCATCGGGCGGTGCGGTTCGGGCTCGGGCGGTGCGGGTCGTGCGGTGCCCGCATCAGCCCCAGGGCCTGGGGACGGGGCTCACCAGGAACGTGAGACCCAGCCAGACGACCGGGGCCGCGGCCAGCATCGAGTCCATCCGGTCCATCAGCCCACCGTGACCGGGCAACAACGAGCTCATGTCCTTGATGCCCAGGTCCCGTTTGATCATCGACTCGCCGAGGTCACCGAGCGTCGCCACGACCACCGTGACCAGCCCGAGCACCACTCCGGTCCACCACGGCGCGGAGAAGAACACGACCGCCGCGACGGTGCCCGCCGCCACCGCCGTGACCGCCGAGCCGACCAGTCCCTCCCAGGACTTCTTCGGGCTGATGCGCGGCGCCAGCGGGTGCCTGCCCCACACGACGCCGGCCACGAATCCCCCGAGGTCGCTGCCCACGACCAGCAGGACCAGGGTGAGCACCCGCCAGGCCCCGTCCGGCGGACCGAGCAGCAGCACCGCGAACGCGGCCAGCAGGGGGACGTAGGCGGTGGTGAACACGGCCGTGGCCGCGTCGCGCGCGTCCGGGACGGTGCGCTGTCCCGCCCCGGTCCCGGTGGGGCGCCTCGGCCCGCGGACCGGGACGACGAGGGTCCAGCTCACGATCACGGTCACGGCGAGACCGAACACGACCAGGAGGGCCTCGGGGCCGCCGGCCAGGGCGGCGACCATGATCGCCACTGTCGAGGCCAGCACCGGAAGCCGGGGGATGAGGATCCCGCGCCCGGCCAGAGCGCCGGCGATCTCCAGGACGGCGATCACCGCCGCCACGATGGCGAACACGGCGAACACCTGGCGCACGAGGAACAGGCTCAGCAGGATCACCGACCCGAGCGCCAGGCCGATCCCGACGGCAGAGGGCAGGTTCCGGCCGGCCCGGCCCGACGCCAGGGCCAGCGTCCGTTCGGCGCGACTGCCGTGGTGTGCGTCCTCGGCCATGGCCGCAGTGTCCACCGGGCCGCGCAGTGACGACGGGTCACCCGCGGGCGCGCCCGGTACACCGTCCGGCGGTGCCTCGAGCGTCTCGCGGTCCATCGCGCCCTCCCTGGTCCCGTGCGGCAGCCGACCCTCCCCGCACCGGTCGGTCCGACCGGTGGCCGTCAGTGCTCGAGCAGCTCCGACTCCTTGTTCGTCAGGAGCGCATCCACGAGGTCGACGTGCCTGCGGGTCAGCCCCTCCAGGTTCTTCTCCGCGCGGGACACGTCGTCCTCCCCGACCTCGCCGTCCTTGACCAGGCGGTCCAGCTCCTCCTTGGCGTTGCGCCGGATCCCGCGGACGGTGACCCGGGACTCCTCGGCCTTCGTGCGCGCGATCTTCACGAACTCCCGGCGTCGTTCCTCGGTGAGCTGGGGAAGGTTCACCCGGATGTTCGTCCCGTCGTTGCCCGGGTTGACTCCCAGGTCGGAGTCCCGGATGGCCCGCTCGATCGCGTTCATCGCGGACTTGTCGTAAGGGACGATCAGCACGGTTCGCGGTTCCGGCACAGAGATGCTGGCCAGCTGCTGCATCGGCGTGGGCGTCCCGTAGTACTCGACGTTGAGCCGGGTGAACATCGCCGGGTGGGCGCGTCCGGTGCGGATCGCGGCCAGCTCCTCACGTGCGACGCCGAGTGCCTTGTCCATCTTGTCCTCGGCCTCGAACAACGTGTCCTCGGTGCTCATCTGAGCTGTCCTCCCCCGTGACGGTGTGTCGTCCATGCTCGCACCGGTCCGCAGCCGCGCCGGGCCGGTGAACGCTCACGGGACCAGGACGGTCCCGACCCGCTCCCCGCGTACCGCTGCCACGATGCTGTCGTCCCCCGCCAGACCGAAGAACACCATCGGCAGGTTGTTGTCCCGACAGAGGATGACGGCCGTCGAGTCGGCCACCTTCAGTCCGCGGGACAGGAACTCGTCGTAGGAGAGGTCGTCGAAACGGGTGGCCCCGGGATGGGTGCGGGGATCACAGTCGTAGACACCGTCCACACCCTGCTTGCCCATGTAGAGGGCGTCCGCGCCGATCTCCAGCGCACGCTGCGCGCCGACGGTGTCGGTGGAGAAGTACGGCAGCCCGGCACCGGCGCCGAAGATCACCACGCGGCCCTTCTCCAGGTGCCGGACGGCGCGACGGGGGACGTAGGGCTCCGCGACCTGGCCCATCGTGATCGCGGTCTGGACCCGGGTCACCACCCCCGTGCGCTCCAGGAAGTCCTGCAGGGCCAGACAGTTCATCACCGTGCCGAGCATTCCCATGTAGTCCCCGCGCGCCCGGTCGATGCCCCGCTGCTGCAACTCGGCTCCCCGGAAGAAGTTGCCGCCGCCGGTGACCACCGCGACCTGGACACCGTCCTGGACGAGGACGGCGATCTGCTGGGCGATCTGCTGCACGACGTCCGGGTCGACCCCGATCGCCCCGCCGCCGAAGGCCTCGCCGGAGAGCTTGAGCACGATGCGTTCGTACGGACCGCCGTGCAGGGGGCGGTGCAGGTCGAGCACCGGGGCGATGCCCTGGTCACCGGTCTCGTCCCGGGTGTTCGCCCCGGTGCTCGGATCGGTCATGGTCGCGGTCTCCTACCGGGGCGTGGGGCGGCTGACGGATGCCGGCCGGGCCGGCCGGACGATGCCGGCCCGGCCCTCGCTCAGGCTGCGCCGACCTCGAAGCGGGCGAACCCGGTCAGCGTGACACCGGACTCGGCGAGCAGCTGCCCGACGGTCTTGCCCTGCTCCTGCACCGAGGCCTGCTCCAGCAGGACGGTGTCCTTGAAGAACCCGGACAGCCGGCCCTCGACGATCCGTGGGATGGCCTTGTCGGGCTTGCCCTCCTCACGGGCCGTCGCCTCGGCGATCTCGCGTTCCTTCGCCTCGACCTCGGCCGGGACCTCGGTGCGGTCCAGGTACGTGGGACGCATGGCGGCGACCTGCATCGCGGCACCCCGGGCCACCTGCTCGGCGTCGGCGCCGGTGCCCCGGTACTCGACCAGCACGCCCACCTGGGCAGGCAGGTCGGCGTTGCGCCGGTGCAGGTAGGTGGTGGTCTCCCCGCCGAAGGAGGCCACGCGCCGGAGCTCGATCTTCTCGCCGATCACCGCGTTGAGGGCGGTGATCGCCCCACTCACGACGGTTCCGTCAGGCAGGTCCAGCGCCAGCAGGGCGGCGATGTCGTCGGAGCCGTTCACGGCGGCCAGGGCGGCGATGTCGGAGGCGAGGCTCTGGAACTGGGCGTTCTTCGCCACGAAGTCCGTCTCGCACGCAAGCTCGATCATCGCGCCACCCGAGGAGGCAACGAGTCCGTTGGTCGCATCGCGTTCCGCACCGCGCTTCTCGGCCTTCGCGGCGCCCTTGATGCGCAGTATCTCGATCGCGCGACCCTGGTCCCCGTCGGCCTCGGTGAGCGCCTTCTTGCAGTCCATCATCCCGGCGCCGGTGACGTCGCGGAGTGCCTTGACGTCGGCTGCGGTGAAGTCGGCCATGTCGTTCCTCTCGTCTCGGGCCGGTCGGGCCGGCCCTGATCTGTGGTGCGCTGCCCGTGGGCGGTCGGTGGTCGGGTGCCCGGACAGCCGGGCTTCCGGCCGGGCACCGGCCGACGCCCACCCCGGCACGCGGCCGGGGTGGGCGTCGGCAGGTCGGGCAGCGGAGCTGCCGGGGGTGGTTCAGCCGCCGGCCGGGACCGACCCTGCCGGGACGGGCTCGGCAGCTGCCCCTGCCGCGACGGGTTCGGCAGCTGCCTCTCTGGCCCGGCCCGGGGCGACCGGGCTCGGCGTGCCCGGGCTCGGGGTGGCCGGCGTTGCTGTCTCGGTGGGCGCCGGGACACCGCGGTCGGGGTCGGCCGCCTCGACAGCGAGCTCGGTGTTCGCCGTGAGGTCGGTCGAGACCGGGGCCGGCGGCGGATTCGAAGCGCCGCTCTGCTCGAGCAGCTCGCGCTCCCAGTCGGCCAGCGGCTCGGGCGCAGCCTGGGTGCTCTGGCCGTTCCTACCGCCACCGTGCCGGGCCAGGATCCCCTGCGCGACGGCCTCGGCGACCACGTGCGTCAGCAGCGCCACCGAACGGATCGCGTCGTCGTTGCCCGGGACCTTGTACTCCACCTGGTCCGGGTCGCAGTTGGTGTCGAGCACCGCGATGATCGGTATGCCCAGCTTGCGGGCCTCGTCGACGGCCAGGTGCTCCTTGTTGGTGTCGACGATCCAGACCGCGCTCGGAGTCTTGGCCATGTCACGGATCCCGCCCAGGACGCGGGACAGTTTGTCCTTCTCCCGGGACAGGCCCAGGAGTTCCTTCTTCGTCAGCCCGGACGCGGCGACATCATCGAAGTCGACCTCCTCCAGCTCCTTCAGCCGCGCCAGGCGCTTGCTGATGGTCTGGAAGTTGGTGAGCATCCCCCCCAGCCATCGCTGGTTGACGAAAGGCATCCCGACGCGCTGGGCCTCGCCCGCGATGGCCTCCTGGGCCTGCTTCTTGGTGCCGACGAACAGGATCGTGCCGCCGTGGGCGACGGTCTCCTTGACGAACTCGAACGCAGAGTCGATGTACCCCAGCGACTGCTGCAGGTCGATGATGTAGATCCCGTTGCGCTCGGTGAAGATGAAGCGCTTCATCTTCGGGTTCCACCGACGGGTCTGGTGCCCGAAGTGGACGCCGCTCTCGAGCAGCTGGCGGATGGTGACGACGGCCATGTACGCCGGTCCTCCCTGCGTGCCGGACGGCACGGTGTTGCGCCGGCACCGGGCCGGGGCTCCTGGTTGATCCGTCCCGGCGGGTGCCGTGACGCCTGACGCCGCGACCCCCGCCGGACCCTCGGGGCCACCAGGTGGGGTGTCGGTCACCGCGTGACCTGACGACGTGCGTGATGCCCCGGTCTCCCGGGACTCGTCCGTGATCCTAGCCGGACCCCGGTCGAGGCGTCCCGTGCTCCGACCTGAGCTCGCGGCCCTACAGCCGATGTCGCGCGGCGGCCCTACAGCACCTGAGTGGTCCTCCGGTGGCCGTGGTGCACAGGTGACGTCCCGGCAGACCGACGCCGGCACCGACCGCGCTGAACTGCCGAGATGTCCTCCGCTTCGGGCCGGCCCGCCCGCACCGTTCCCACCCGCCCGCGGGCCGCCCGAGGGCGGGTGCGGTGTGCCGGCCGACGACGTGTGGTGGCCGCCGCGGCCGTCCTCGTGGTCGGCGCGGCTCCGGCCGCATCGGCTGCCGCGGATCCCCCGGGACCCGCCGTCGCGCCCACACCTGCGCCCATGGTCGCGACCGCTGTCGTGGGGCGCCCATCAGCGGTGTCCCCGAGGGCGCTTCCCGCGGGGGCGGTGGCGCTGCCACACCTGTGGAGGTGGCCGCTGCTGCCCGCCCCGCGGGTCGTCCGCGCCTTCGACCCACCGGCCCAGCCGTGGCTGGCGGGCCACCGCGGCGTGGACCTGGCGGCCGTGCCGGGCCAGCCGGTCCTGTCAGCGGGTACCGGGGTGGTCGTCTTCGCGGGTCCACTGGCCGGCCGTGGAGTGGTCTCGGTGGAGCACGGCGGGATCCGGATGTCCTACGAACCCGTGGTCCCTCTGGTGGCGGCGGGCGACCCGGTGATCGTCGGCCAGCCGGTGGCGCTGGTCGCGCCGCTGCCCGGGCACTGCGGCGTCCGCACCTGCCTGCACTGGGGTGCCTTCGTCACCCTGTCGGTCCCACGGCGCTACATCGACCCGCGGGTCCTGGTCGGCGCCGGCCCCGTTCGACTGGTGCCGGCCGGTGCTCGTGGTGTGCGCGCCCTCGCACCGTCGTCATCCGCCGAGGCGCTCGTGGCCGGGTCGGCGACCGGCCGTACGCCGGCAGCTGTATCGGCCGCTGCGCCGACGGCGGTGCCGCTGCCCGTTCCGGCATCGACGGGCGCTCCACCGACCATCGACCCCCGGACCAGCGACGCCCGGACCAGCGACGCCAGGGCCAGCGACGCCCGGGCCAGCCTCAGCCGGAACCTCGAGATCCCGATCGCGACTCCGCCGTCGTCCGCCGAGGCACCCACCGCGCTCGGGACGCCGGCCGCGTTCCGGCCGGGGCTGCCGGAAGCGGCGGCGATGGCGATGGCGATGGTAGGACTGGGGACTCTCGGAGGCGCACTTGCTGTCGGCCTGACCGGTCGGTCGCGCCGCCGTCGTTGACGCGGGGGACCGCGTTCCCTCCCGTCCGGACGGCTACGCGACTCCCACCCGGACGGCTACGCGACCTCGCGCGCGGTTGTCCCGCACGCTCGGACCGTCGGGTCCGCGCTCTGGCGCCGTGACCGGCCGCCGCGGCCGCCGTGCTCGGGCGGTGACCGCACCGACCCCGATCGGCGTACTCACATCGGAGCGCCCGAGGCGAGGGGGTGCACGGGGATCCGGTGACCCCGCAACCCGGCAAGCCGCTCCCCCGGGCGGCGACCGCCGCCCGGGCGGCGACCGCCGCCCGACGGAGCGGCGAGGCGTGCCCGACGACATGACCGGGAGCCCGCCGGGGGGTGCCGACCGGGGAGCCACCTCAGCCGGAGTGGTGGACGCTGTCGTGGCGGATGCGGGCCCGCAGCGCCCGGGACAACCGCCATCCACCGTCCGTGGACTCGGCGGCGTTGCTGGCACAGAGACGACCGAGCGCCGCCAGGGCGGCTCCCGGTGAGAGCCCGGTGGCCGCGAGCACCGAACCGAGCCCGGTCGCACGCACGGGCGCCAGCGCGTCCAGGACGAGAAGGGCCGATTCGTCGAGGGCGTCGCGCGGGTCGACACCCGCGCCGGGGCCGGCGCCGGCCGGGTCGTCGCCGGCCGTGACCCCCTGTGCGTGCAGTCCCGTCAGGGTGGGTTGCACCGGATCCACCACGGGTGGGACGAGCGGGGTGAGGGTGGCCACCACATCGGCGGCATCGCTGACCAGGACCGCCTCGGCGTCGCGCAGCAGCCGGTGGGTGCCCGCGGACAGCGGTGAGGTGACAGGTCCTGGCACGGCCATGACGACTCGCAGGCAGCCGTTCGCCCAGGTGGCGGTGTTCAGCGCCCCGGACCGCAGGGCCGCCTCGACCACGACCGTCCCGGACGTCATCGCGGCGATCAGCCGATTGCGGATCAGGAAGGACCGTCGGGTCGGCGCCGCACCGGGCGGGGCCTCCGAGACCACCAGGCCCTCCTCGGCGATCCGTCCCAGCAGCGCAGTGTTGCCGCGCGGATAGGGGACGTCGATGCCGCCCGCGAGGACCGCGACGGTGGTTCCCCCGACTGCCAACGCGCCCCGGTGAGCCGCACCGTCGATGCCGTAGGCGCCGCCGCTGACCACCGACCAGGCCTGTTCGGTGAGACTCGCGGCGAGCTCGGCGGCGATCGAGCAGCCGTAGGCGGTCGCCTCCCGGGACCCCACGATCGCCACCGAGCGGGCCGTGACCGGGCCGAGCCGGCCGGGCCCGCGTACCCACAGCGCGACCGGTGCACCGCCCCATCCCTGCGCGGAGCGCACCGCGTCCAGGTCGTCCAGGCCGCACGGCCACTCCGGGTCACCCGGGACGATGACACGGGCGCCGGCGCCTCCCGTGGCCTGCGCCACCGCACCGGGCTCGAGCAGCGCGAGTCGCCGCCGGTAGCGCGCCGCCGCGGCGCCGCCGACCTCGCCGGCGCGCAGGGCGCTCAGAGCAGCCACAGCCCCGATCCGCCGGACCAGGTCCGAAACGCCCGGGTCGCCCGCGTCGGTCGCGGTCGCCAGAACCGCTCGCGCCTCCCGGTCCCCGCTCGTCGCCGGCGTGCGTTCCGGCGCAGCCGGCCCTGCCACGTCCGGCCCGGACCGGGCCGGATCGGCCACGGCACTCATGGCCGGACCGCCGGCAGGCCACGCAGCTCACCGGCGGTCTGCACCTCGATCAGTCCGGGCCGGTCGGTCCCCACCAGGTCGGCCAACGTCCACGCGATCCGCAGGACCCGGTCGGCCCCGCGGGCGGTCAGCGCCCCGGCGGCGAGCTGGTCGGTCAGGGCAGCCATCGCCGTCGAGCTGGCCGGCCAGTACCGCCGGAGATCGGGGCCGGGGACGTGGCCGTTGCACCGCCAGGGCGTTCCGGCGTAGCGGGTGGTCTGCAGGCGCCGGGCGGCCTCGACGCGTGGCCGCACGGCCGAGGACGGTTCCGCGGCGCCGAGGTCCGCGCGCAGTTCGGCCCTGGTGGGTGCGACGAGCGCACGGTGGATGTCGATGCGGTCCCGAACCGGACCCGACACCCGGGAGGCGTATCGACGGCGGGCCGGCGGCGGGCAGGTGCACCTGTCGCCCCGGCCGACGAAGTTGCCGCACGGACAGGGGTTGGCGGCGGTGACCAGCTGGAACCGGGCGGGGAACCGGACGGTCGCCTGCGAGCGGGCGATGACGACCTCGCCGTTCTCCAGCGGCTGGCGCAGCGCGTCCAGGGCTGCCGGGCTGAACTCGGGCACCTCGTCGAGGAACAGCACGCCGTGGTGGGCCAGCGACGCCGCGCCCGGCCGGGGCATCCGCGAGCCGCCACCGACCAGGGAGCTGACCGTCGCGGTGTGGTGCGGCTGACCGTAGGGCGGTCGCCGGTCCAGCGGCCGGTCGGAGCTCAGCGCTCCCGCCACCGAGTGGATCGCCACCACCTCCAGCGCGTCGGGGACGGCCAGGTCCGGCAGGAGCCCCGGCAGGCGGGCCGCCAACATGGTCTTGCCGATGCCCGGCGGCCCGACCAGGCTGAGGTGGTGCCCGCCCGCGGCCGCGACCTCCACGGCGTATCGGCCACCGACCTGACCGGCCACGTCGGCCAGGTCAAGCTCCGGTGGCTCGGGCTCCGTCGTCGCGCCCGTGCCGGGTGACCCGAGCTCCGCAGCGTCGCTGTCCCCCGGGTCCGGCAGCGGGTCACCCCGCAGCAGCGCGAGCACCTCGCGCAGGGAACTGACCGCCAGCACGTCCAGGTCCGGGACCAGTCGTGCCTCGGTGGCGTTGGCCCCGGGGACCAACGCACGCGTCCTCCCGGCCCGGGCCGCGCCGAGCAGCGCCGGCAGCACACCACGGACCGCGCGGACCCGCCCGTCCAGGCCGAGCTCGCCCAGCACCACCGCGTCCCGGAAGGGCCCCAGGTCCAGGCGGCCGGCCGCGCCGAGCACGGCCAGGGCCACTGCGAGGTCGAAGTGCGACCCGCTCTTGGGCAGGGTCGCGGGACTCAGTCCCACGGTGATCCGCCGGTCCGGCCACGCCTCGCCGGAGTTCACGATCGCCGCGCGTACCCGGTCACGGCTCTCCGCGACCGAGGTGTCCGGCAACCCGACCAGGACGAATGCCGGCAGGCCGTTGCCGATGTCGACCTCGACCTCGACGATCCGCCCGTCGACGCCGACGACCGCCACCGACCAACAGCGGGCCAACGTCACCTCAGACCACCCCGCGGAGGTGGTCCACGGTGGCCGCGCCACGCTCCGGGCGCAGGACCGCGACCACGTCGACCCGGACCGCCGGGACCCGCAGACCCGATGCGGCGAGCCACCGGCGGGCCAGGCGCCGCTGCCGGTCGGCCTTCGCCCGGGTCACCGCCTCGAGCCCGCTGCCGTGGGACAGGCTCGACCGCGTCTTGACCTCGCAGACCACCAGCGTGTCGCCGTCCCGGGCCACGATGTCGATCTCCCCGACGTCGCACCGCCAGTTGCGGTCCAACACCGTCATACCCCGCTCCACGAGGAACCGTGCTGCCACGTCCTCGCCGTACTTCCCGATCGCCTGCGCTCTCGCCATCGCTTCCGCCACCCCCTCGGCAGTGAGCGTCGCCCCGCGGGTCGGGTCCACCTACGCGGCGGACGGCCCCTGTTGATCGCGGCCACCGGACGACGACCACGGGCACCTGGCGGACGCATGTGGACAGAGCCGCCACCCCGTCGGGAGAGGCCTACACGCACACGGCGCCGACCCCGGTGTCGGGGACGGCGCCGTGTGCCTCAGTGCAGGTCGGCGGGGTCAGGCCCCCGGGTCGGTGACCGACACGATGGTGACCTTCAGCGACCCGGACGGCGCCGTGTACTCCACCGAGTCACCGGCGCGGTGGCCGACCACGGCCCTGCCCAGCGGGCTGTCCCAGCTCAGGACCTCGGTGGCCTCGTCGCGCTCCTCGATCGAGGCGACCACGTAGGTCTGCTCGTCGTCGCCCGCGAACCGCACCACCACCGAGGACCCGATGCCGACGGTCCCTGACTCCTGGTCGGAGTCGTCCCGGGGCGGCAGGGAGAGCAGCTCGTCGAGCTGGATGATCCGGGCGCGGACGTGCTCCTGCTCGAACTGCCGCTCCAGCGCGACGGCGTGGTCCACCGAGTCACCCGGCCCGCTCAGTTCGTCCGCCCGGACGGTCAGCTCGCCCAGCCGGGCCTCCATCTCCGACCGCTCGGCCTCCAGCCGCTTGCGCGAGGACGCGCTCGGGGCGGGCAACTGCCCCGGTGATGCCGTCGTCACGCTGTCAGTCATCTCGTGCGGACCCCCTGGTCGACGTCGGGTGGCGGGTGCTCCCCGGTGCGGGGCGCACCGGCGGAACGGCTGCCCCGCCGACCCGGCGCGTCACTGTAGCCGCGCACGAGGCACGCGGTCGGGCACCCCAACCCTCGCCGGCCACGGTGCGCGGCCTCAGCTGTACAGGGACCGGACCAGGTCCGCGTACCGATCCCCGACCCGTCGCCTCCGCACCTTCAGCGTGGCCGTCAGCAGCCCGTTCCCCTCCGAGGGTGCCTCCGGCAGCACCGCGAACCGCTTGACCGTCTCCCAGCGGTTCAGCCGGGCGTTGACCGCGTCCACCGCCCCCTCGAGCAGCTTGTGGACCTCGTCGGTGACCACCAGCTCGGCGTAGGGCAGCTCACCGAGGCCGTTCCGGTCGGCCCACCCGGCGATCGCCTCCGCATCGACGGCGAGCAGCGCCGCACAGTAGGGCCGACCGTCCCCCAGCACCATCGCAGCCGCCAGGTAGGCCGACTCGGAGGTCAGCAGGTTCTCGACCTTCTGGGGCGCGACGTACTTGCCGTTGGCGGTCTTGATCAGGTCCTTCTTGCGATCGGTGAGCGACAGGTACCCGTCGCGGAGTTCCCCGATGTCCCCGGTTGCCAGCCAGCCGTCGGCGTCCAGGCCGTCCGCATCGCTCCCGGTCGTGTCGCCGTGGTAGCCGCGCATCACGGACGGCCCGCGCAGCAGGATCTCCCCGTCGTCGGCGATCCGGACCTCCGAGCCCGGGAAGGGCGCGCCGACCCGGCCCATCTCGAAGCGCCACGGCATGTTCACGAACATGGCGCCGCTGGTCTCGGTCAGCCCGTACCCCTCGAGAACGATGATCCCGGCGACGGCGAACCACTCCCCCAGCTCGGGGTTGAGCGGGGCCGCGCCGGAGATGAAGAAGTGCAACCGCCCACCGAAGCGCGCCCGGATCCTCGCGAACACCAACCGGTCGAGCACCGCGTGCCGGGCGCGCAGCACCGCAGGAACCTTCGCGCCGTCCCGCTCCAGGCGCCACACCCGACCGCCGACGTCGAATGCGGCCTGGAACAGCCTCCTGCGGACCGGGGATGACGTCGCAGCCTTGGTGATCCGGGCGTGCGCCTTCTCGAAGATCCGGGGCGCGGCTGCGACGAACGTCGGCTTCTGCACCGCCATGTTCTCCACGAGGCGGTCGGCCTGTCCGTCGACAGCCGTCACGAAGCCGACGGCGAGCTGGGCGGCGAGCATGACGCCGCCGAAGGCATGGGCCAGCGGAAGCCAGAGGAACTGGACGTCCTCGGTGCTCAGGAGCCGGCGCTCGACGATCGCGGCTGCCTGGTAGGTCCAGCAGTCGTGGACGAGACGGACGCCCTTGGGACGGCCCGTCGTACCCGAGGTGTAGATCAGTGTCGCGAGGTCGTCCGGGCCCAGTGCGTCGACGACGCGGTCCAGCACGGCCGGGTCGCGGTCCAGCAGCGCGGCGCCGGCGTCCTCGAGCTGGTCCAGCGTCGACACCCACGCCGGCCCGTCGGCGCCGTCGCCGGGCAGGTCGGCGGGGACGGCGTTCGCGTCGACGACGACGACCCGGCGCAGGTCCGGCAGCCGGTGCCGGTTGGCGAGGAGCTTCTGGACCTGTGACGCACCCTCCACGATCGCGATCGTCGACCCGGAGTCGGACAGGATGAACGCTGCGTCCTCCGCAGTCGTGGTCGGGAAGACGGTCGCGCACGCCGCGCCGGCCGTCATGATCGCCAGGTCCGCGACGATCCACTCGTACCGCGTGCTGCACGCCAGGGCCACGCGGTCACCGGTCCGCACGCCCAGCTCGACCAGGCCTGCGGCCACCCGCCGGACGCGCTGGTCCGCCTCCCGCCAGGTCACCGAGGTCCAGCCCGGCCCACGGCGGTAGCGGAACGCCTCGGCGTCCCCGGACTCCGCCACCCGGTCCGCGAACAGCCGGGGCACGGAACGGGCGCGGGCGGCGAGGCGCGTCCGGACCCCCTCGTCGACCTCGTCCAGGCCCGGGGCGACGGCGCGACCCGCGGAGTACCGCTCGGCGCCGGCTGCCGGGCCGGTGCCCCGGTCCCTGATGTCCCGGTCTCCGATGTCCCGGTCGACGGTCTCCGCGGCGACGGTGGCGGGACCCGCGGCAGCAGTGCCCTCGGCGACGGTCATGGTCCTCCCGGCTCTGTGTCCGGGCACCTGGAGCGCCCGGGACGAGTGCAACCCTGCCGCGCCGCGGGCACCCTCGAGCTGACGGCGCGCACCACGTCAAGCGGGCGCCGTTGTCCGGCTGGACACCCGCCGGTCACTTCGGTCTCAGTGCCCCGAGGCCGGGGTCGGGGTCTCCCCGGTGGACAGGGCCGCGACGAAGGCCTCCTGCGGGATCTCGACCCGCCCGACGGTCTTCATCTTCTTCTTGCCCTCCTTCTGTTTCTCCAGCAGCTTCCGTTTGCGGGTGATGTCACCGCCGTAGCACTTGGCCAGCACGTCCTTGCGGATCGCCCGGATGTTCTCCCGCGCAATGATCCGGGCGCCGATGGCCGCCTGGATCGGCACCTCGAACTGCTGGCGGGGGATCAGCTCCTTGAGCTTGCTCGCCATCAGCGTGCCGTAGCCGTACGCCTTGTCGCGGTGCACGATCGCACTGAACGCGTCGACCGGCTCGCCGTGCAGCAGCACGTCGACCTTGACCAGGTCCGCCGTCTGCTCACCTGTCGGCTCGTAGTCCAGGCTCGCGTACCCCCGGGTCCGCGACTTCAGCGTGTCGAAGAAGTCGAACACGATCTCCCCCAGCGGGAGCGTGTAGCGGATCTCGACCCGGTCCTCGGACAGGTAGTCCATCCCGAGCAGCTGGCCGCGGCGGGACTGGCACAGCTCCATCACCGTGCCGATGTACTCCTTCGGGGCCAGCACGGTCGCCCGGACCACCGGCTCGGAGACGCTGGCCACCTTACCGTCGGGGAACTCGCTCGGGTTCGTCACCGTGTGGGTCGCGCCGTCGTCGGTCTCGACGCGGTACGGGACGCTCGGTGCGGTGCTGATCAGGTCCAGGTCGAACTCGCGCTCGAGACGCTCCCGGACGATCTCCAGGTGCAGCAGCCCGAGGAACCCACAGCGGAACCCGAACCCCAGCGCCACCGAGGTCTCCGGCTCCCAGACCAGCGACGCGTCGTTGAGCTGCAACTTCTCCAGCGCCTCACGCAGTACCGGGTAGTCGGTGCCCTCGACCGGGTAGAGCCCGGAGTAGACCATGGGCCGGGGCTGCGAGTACTCGGCGAGCGGGACGGTGGCCGGGCGGGACGCACCGGTCACGGTGTCCCCCACGCGGGACTGGCGGACCTCCTTGACCCCGGTGATGAGGTAGCCGACCTCGCCGACGCCGAGCCCGCTGGGGGAGACGGTCGGCTCCGGGGAGCTGACGCCCACCTCCAGGACCTCGTGCTCGGTACCGGTGGACATCATCCGGATCCGTTCGCGGGGCGAGAGGTCCCCGTCCACGACCCGGACGTAGGTGACGACGCCGCGGTAGACGTCGTAGACGGAGTCGAAGATCAGCGCGCGCGCCGGCGCGGTTGGGTCCCCGGTGGGCGAGGGGATCCGTTCGACGATGCGGTCCAGCAGGTCGGTGACGCCCGACCCGGTCTTGGCCGACACCCGCAGGACGTCCCCGGGGTCACCGCCCACCAGGCCGGCGAGCTCCTCGGCGTACTTCTCCGGCTGGGCGCCCGGCAGGTCGATCTTGTTCAGCACCGGCAGGATCGTGAGGTCGTTGTCCAGCGCGAGGTACAGGTTGGCCAGGGTCTGCGCCTCGATCCCCTGGGCCGCGTCGACGAGCAGCACGGCGCCCTCGCACGCGGCGAGGCTCCGGCTCACCTCGTAGGTGAAGTCGACGTGGCCGGGGGTGTCGATGAGGTTCAGTACGTGCGGCCGTGACCCCGCGGGCGCACCCGTCGGGGTCCACGGCAGCCGCACGGCCTGACTCTTGATGGTGATGCCGCGCTCACGCTCGATGTCCATCCGGTCCAGGTACTGGGCCCGCATCGCGCGGGGGTCCACGGCGCCGGTGAGCTGGAGCATCCGGTCGGCCAGCGTCGACTTGCCGTGGTCGATGTGGGCGATGATGCAGAAGTTCCGGATGATCGCGGCAGGCGTGGGTCCCGGGGCCGCGGGTGCGTGCGCGACCGACGGGCGGGTGAGCTCGTCGGCCACCGGAACCTCGTTCTCTCGGGTTGCCGCGATGGCTCGCGGGGCTGGCCGGACGGTCCCGCTGCGCGACGGGTGCCCCGGATCCGGGTGCGGTCCCGTCCCGGCGCCGGTGACGGGTGCCCCGATGGTCCCACGGGCCCCGCCGCGTGCGGGCGGTCCCACCGGGGCGGGGCGGGGCGAGAACTGGTCCGGCCGGCGGTTTGGCCGCCGGGCGGGCGAGCCGATACTCTCGGGCGGTTGCCGGTCGGCCGGCGTGACAGACATCTGATCTCTACCGCGAAGGTCTCCCCTGTGGCGAACATCAAGAGCCAGCTCAAGCGCATCAAGACCAACGAGAAGGCGCGTCAGCGCAACAAGGCCGTGAAGGCCGAGCTGCGGACCCTGGTCCGCCGCGCCCAGACCGCTGTGGCGGCCGGCGACCAGGGCACGGCCATGAGCACGGCGCTGGACGCCGCACGCAAGCTCGACAAGGCCGCGTCCAAGGGTGTCATCCACAAGAACCAGGCGGCGAACCGCAAGTCGGCGCTGCTGAAGAACGCCGCGAAGGTCTCGACTTCCGTCCAGGTCTGACGCGCCGCAGCCGGGCGACCCGACCGGCGCCGCAGCCGGGCGACCCGGCGGGACCCGCTCAGCGGCGACGGCCACCGGACCGGCCCGGCGGTGCCTCCCGCAGGTCCCCGAGGTGGAGCACGACCCGTTCGACGGCAAATCCGGCGTCGCCTCCCCCGCCCTTCACCGCGGCGTCGGCCTCGGCCACCGCGACCTGCGCGCGGGCCAGTGCGTGCGCGGGCCAGGCCGCGGCCTGACCCCGGATCGTGCGGATCTTCCACGGCGGCACACCCAGTACCCGGGCCGCGTCGGACTCCCCGGCGCCCCGGGGAAGGCCCGACCATCGCAGCAACGACCGCACGCCGGTGGCCAGCGCGCTGACCAACAGCACCGGTGCCACCCCCGCACGCAGCGCCCACCTGAGCAGGTCGACGGCCTCGGCGGTCCTGCCGTCCAGGACCGCATCAGCGATCGAGAACCCGCTGACCTGGGCGTGCCCGCCGTAGTAGGTGGCCACCAGCTCGCGGGTGACAGGGCGCGCGGCGTCCTGGGCGCGGGTCCGCGCGTCCACCTCGGGGGGGGCCGTGGCGTCGGACACCAGTTGAGAGGCTGCGGCGGCCAGCCCACGCAGGTCGGCGCCGACCGCCTCGACCAGGAAGACGGCCGCGTCCCGCGTGATCGTCCCGCCGGACCGTGCGACCTCGTCGGCCACGAAGCCCGGGAGGTCGCCCGGGCGTGGCCGGTCACAGGTGACGACGCGGGCGCCCTGCTTGCGCAGGCGGTCGACCAGCCCGCGTCCGCGCACGCCACCCGGGTGCCGGACGACCAGCGAGCAGTCCGTCGGGAGTTCCGCCGCCGCCAGCACGAGCGCCTCGGTCACCTCGGCTCGGACCTGGTCTGCGGCCTCGACGACGACGACGCGGGCCGCGGAGAACAGTGACGGGCTCAGGAGCCCGGCCAGGCGCGCCTCGCTCAGCTCGGTGACCTCGACCGTGTCGACCTCTACGCCCGAGTCCTCGTCGCGGGCACGGCGGAGGACGTCCTCCACGACCCGCTCGGACAGCAGCTCCTCCGGGCCGACCGCCAGCGTCACGGCGCCGAGCGGACTCCTGCTGTCGGATCCGGTACCGCCCCGGTCAGCCTGGCCGGGCGCCCCCGAGGTCCGGGATCGTCCAATCTCGTCCACGGCCCGACCCTGGCATGCCCGTCCGACAGCTCCGACCGGCTCACCCTCGGCCACTCACCCCCGGCCACTCACCCCCAGCCACTCACCCCGGAACCACTCATCCCAGGACCACCGGGCCCAGGACCAGTCCGAGCATCGCGCCGGCCACGGTGACCGCGATCCGACGGCGGCGCAGCAGGGCGGGCCCGGTCGCCAGCGCCAGGATCGTCACAGCCACGGCCGCGGTCACCCCGACCGCGGTGCCCGCCCAGTCCGCGGTGGCTCCCGGTGCCGCCGCTCCCGTCCGTGCGACGAGCGCCAGCCACCGGCAGGCGGCGCCGCCGACCTGAGCGGACCCGGACGCGGCGACCTGGAGGGCAGCGCCGACCGGACCGCGGACGGGGACGGCGGCCAGGACAGCCGCCAGCACGCCGGCAAGGGTGGCGAGTGCGACGGCCGGTTCCGCGGCGAGGTTGCTGAACGGTGCCACCAGGCCCACCTGGTCGGCCAGACAGACGAGCAGCAGTTGACAGGCGACCTGCGCCGCGAGCCCGACGCCGACCGCGGACGCGACCGGCACCGGCAGCCAGGTCGACAGCGCCGCCACGAAGCGCGGCGCCCCGAGCAGGATGCCGGCGGTCGCCGACACCGACAACGCGAAGCCGAGGTCCACCGACAGCCACGGATCCACCAGCAGCAGCAGGGTGACGGCCGTACACAGCAGGGCCGGCCCACGACCGGGGGCACCGCGTCCACCCACCAGGACGAGGACGGCTGTCGCCGCGGCGCGCACGACCGGGGGTGAGAGGTCCGCCAGGACGGCGAACCCGACGACCGCGGTGCACCCGAGCACGGCGCTGACCCGGCGACCTCCGCCCATCGCAACGACGGCGCCGGTGACCGCGATCACGACGAAGGCGACGTTGGCCCCGCTGACCGCCTGCAGGTGTGCGAGCCCGCTGACCCGGAACTGCTCGGTCACCTCGGGTGGTACGCCGCTGGTGTCCCCGTGGACGATCGCGGGCAGGAGCCCGGACGCCGGCTGGCCCAGCGGTGCGCTCACCCGCGCCAGGCCCGACCGGACGCGACCGGCCGACGCCCGCAGCCCCGCAGGTCGGCCCAGCACGGTCGGGGGCCCGCGGACGACGGCGGACGCGGCGTCGCCGGACACCCCTCGCCGGGGACGGAACTCCAGGGTCGCCGCCACCCGGGTGCCCGGGGCCAGCCGTGACCAGTCGCGGTCGGCCAGCACGGTGACCGCCGACCCGCCTCCGCCGGGCCAGCCCGCGACGGGGGTCCCGTGGACGGCGGCGACACGGACGTGGGCGAGCACGGACCCGGGGGCGGCCGCACCGCCCAGGGGTCGCGGGACCCTCGCCACGACGACCTCGACGCGCGCCGACGTACCGGAGGCCGCGAGCGCGGCGACGGGACCGGCGGTGCGTCTCGCATCCGCGAGGGCGCCCGTCGCGGCCGCGGCCGTCCCGACGACGAGGACCGCCAGTACCGACACCGATCCGGCCGCCCGGACCAGCTGACGCACACCTGGTCCGGTGGGCCGGCGCGCGCCTGGTCCGGTGACCCGGTGCGGTCTCGCGCCGGGAGCCCGCAGCGCAGCCAAGGCCGTCGCGGCGGCTGCCAGGACGACGCCCGCCACCACGGCCGGGCGCATCGAGGCCGGCAGCATGACACCGGCGCCCGTCCCGCACCACGCTGCCAGCGCGACGGGCAGCAGGCGCAGGTCGGGCCGGGGTCGGCCGTCGTCCACCCGGCTCGCCGTCGCGGTCACACGCGGACCAGCGACCGCAGGTCGGCGAGCTTCGCCGGGCCGATGCCGGACACCTCGTCGAGGTCGTCGACCGAGCCGAACCGGCCGTGTTCGGTGCGCCAGGCCAGGATCTTGGCGGCGGTCGCCGGCCCGACCCCGGGCAAGGCGTCCAACTGCTCGACCGTGGCGGTGTTGAGGTCCAGCGGCCCGGTCACCGACGGAACCGGGGCGGGTCCCGCGCCCGGCGGAGACCCTCGGGCACCGCGCGTCGGGACGGGCGGTGCGCCGTCGACCGGGACGGTCCCGCCCGTGCCGGCTACCGGGTCGACGAGCCACGGGGAGCCGAGTCCCACCCGGATCTGCTGGCCGTCGGTGACCGGACGGGCCAGGTTGATCGCCGAGACGTCCGTGCCCGGGACGGCGCCCCCTGCGGCGAGTACCGCATCGGCGACGCGTGCACCCGCCGGGAGCCGTACGACACCCGGACGCCGGACGCGCCCGACCACGTCCACGACCACGACGGTGGGTAGGCCCGGCGCCGGGGACGGGCCGTCCGAGGCGACCGCGCGGGGAGTCACTCCGCCCGGCGGAGTCACCCCGCCCGGAGGAGTCGCCCTGCCGGACGGAGACGCCGAGCGGGAGGACGAGGCCACGCCGGACGAGGCCGCGCCGGACGAGGTGGCCGTCACGGAGGGCACCACCGCAGGCCCCGTCATCGGAGCACCGGACGAGGGGCCCCCGAACCGGACGGCGGACACCGCCACCGCGAGGACCCCCAACGCCACCAGTGCCGGCAGCCACCAGTGTGGGCCGAGGGCGAGCCGCACCCCGGTCAGTCCGGGCGGCAGACGATCCACCAGCACGGCGACCAGACGACGCGGCAGTAGCGCCGGAGCACCGGGCTCCAGGTCGTCGACGCGGGCCTCGTCCACGGCCTCGTCCACGGGATCGGGTCCCGCAGGACCGGGTGCGGACCGCGATCCCCCGTCCAGCGGTTCCGCCGGCCACAGGGCGACCGGACAGGGCCGACGGTGTCGTCCCGGCCCGGAGGCCCGCGCGGAGTCCGACACGTCAGGACCGTACGAACGCCCGGACAGGCGGCCCCGCCGGATCCGGTCCGCCTGTGCACCGCGGTCACCACGGCCACCGTCCGGCTGTGGACACGGGTGTCCGCCGCCCCGGTGAGCTGGTCAGAGGCTGCCGGTGGATGCGGACCCGTCGGTGGCACCGGCGGTCCCGCCCGCGTCCGGATCGGTGTCGTGTTCGTCGTGGCCGAACGGGTCGGGGTCGACGCCCGGTGTCCAGGCCAGCCCGGACACGCCCCACCCGTTGTCCCGGACGGCGCGGCGGGCCTGACGGGAATCTCGGCGCGCGACCCGGTCCAGGTACACCCGTCCGTCCAGGTGATCCGTCTCGTGCTGCAGACACCGGGCGAGCAGGTCGCGGCCCTCGAAGACGACCGGGCGACCGCGCACGTCGACGCCGGTCACCCGCGCCCACGGCGAACGAGCCACCGGGAAGGCCTCCCCCGGGACCGACAGGCACCCCTCGTCGTCCGGGTCCGGGTCGCGCTCCCACTCCTTGCGCGGGGTGAGCTCCAGGACCGGGTTGACCACGGTCCCGTGGACCACACGCGCGTCCGGGTCGTCGCGGTGCTCGGGGCAGTCGAAGACGTACACCCGCAGGTCGACGCCGATCTGGTTGGCGGCCAACCCCACCCCGTTGGCGACGCGCATGGTGTCGACCAGGTCGGTCTCGAGCCGGGCGAGCAGACCGTCGAAGGCCGTGACGACCCGAGCAGGGTGGTGCAGCACGGGCTCGCCGTAGATCACGATGGGGCGCACGGTCACCGCGGGAACCTTACGGACCGCCCCGCGGGCCGTCCGACGGTCGTCACATCCGGACGGGACACCTGTCCGGTCCCGGCCTCCGGTGGAGCTGAGGGGATTCGAACCCCTGACCCCCTGCATGCCATGCAGGTGCGCTACCAACTGCGCCACAGCCCCGCTCGCCCTGGCGGTCCGACCAGCGGCACCGCGTGAACGCCGGGTGCGAGAGTACCCGAGCCGACGGTCGCCCCCGTCCCGACCGCGCCGCCGCCCAGCCGACCCGGTGGTGCGTCCGGTGGGCTCAGACCGACCCGGCCCCGATGTTGTACCCGTCGAGCCGCCATCCGCTCCCCGCGGGCCGCTCCTGGTCCCACGAGGCGGGTGGGGTCGTGGTCAACCTCAGCCAGTGGCAGTTGCGCACCGACCCGAACAACCACTCCGACCCGGCCGGGTAGCCCACGAAGTGCGCCATCCCGGCGCGCATCGCGGTTCCGTGACCGACGACGACGGCGCAGCCGCCCTCCGGGACCGCATCCGCGACCGGGGCCAGGGCACTCCCGAATCGACGGCCGGCCTCTGCCCGGGTCTCGGCCCCTCCGGCGCGCGGGATGTCCTCACCGTTCTGCCACCGCGTCCAGTCCGTCGGCCACCGGGCGCGGATCTCCTGGCCCGTCAGACCCTCCCAGTCGCCGGTGAAGATCTCCCGGAACGCGGGGTCGACCTGGACCGCGATCCCACTGACGGCCGACAGGGCCCATGCCGTCTCCCGGGCGCGGCCCAGGTCGCTGGACCAGATGGCCGAGGGCCTCTCCCGGGCGACCACCGACGCCATCGCGGCGGCCTGCGCGCGCCCGACCTCGTCCAAGGGGATGTCCGCCTGGCCCTGGAACCTGTCGGTGGCATTCCACTCGGTGCGTCCGTGCCGCACGACCAGGAGCCGCCGCGTCACGCCGGGTCGGGTGGGAGGTCGTCCCCCGGCAGGCCCGTGCTCGACCGGCCCGTGCTCGACAGGCCTGTGCTCGACAGGCCCGGGTCCCAGGCGACGCCCGCCGACACCCGTTCGGCACCCGGCACCCGTTCGGCACCCGCGGGCCCACCGGGGACGTCGTCCAACGGGATGGCGGGGCAGTCCTTCCACAGTCGTTCGAGGGAGTAGAACTCCCGCTCCTCGGTGTGCTGGACGTGCACGACGATGTCGACGTAGTCCAGCAGCACCCACCGGGCCTCCCGGTCCCCCTCGCGCCGGACGGGCCGCGTGTCGGCCTGCTCGCGCATCCGCTCCTCGACCGCGTCGACGATCGCGCGCACCTGACGATCGCTGGGGGCCGAGCAGATCAGGAAGGTGTCGGTGATGACCAGGTGCTCCGACACGTCCAGGGCCACGATGTCCTGGGCGAGTCGGTCGGATGCCGCGGCGGCGGCGATCCTGGTCAGCGTCAGCGCGCGGTCGGAAGCGGGCACGGGGTCCTCTCGGTGGTGGCGGGGACGACGTCCGGGGCGCCGGCGTCGTCGTGGGTCGCGCTCTGGCCCGTCGTCGACCCGGTGGCGCTGGGCCCGGGGACGGACGCGACCGCGTCGAGGTAGAGGCCGCGCTTGGCCACGTACTGCACGACCCCGTCCGGTACCAGGTACCAGATCGGGTCCCCCGCCGCGACGCGGTCCCGACAGTCGCTGGAACTGATCGACAGGGCCGGGATCTCCAGCAGCGTGACGCGACCCTCGGGCAGCCCCTCGGCGGAGAGCGGGTGCCCGGGGCGGGTGCAGCCGATGAAGTGGGCCAGGTCGAACAGGGAGTCGGCGTCGTGCCACTCCAGGATCTGCGTCAGCGCGTCGGCGCCGGTGATGAAGAAGAACTCGGCGTCCGCCCCGGCCGAGGCACGCAACGCCCGCAACGTGTCCACGGTGTACGTGGGCCCGGGGCGGTCGATGTCGGACCGGCTGACCTCGAAGTCCGGGTTCGACGCAGTGGCGATGACGGTCATCAGGTACCGGTCCTCCGGAGGGGACACGACCCGACGTTGCTTCTGCCACGGCTGCCCGGTGGGCACGAACAGGACCAGGTCGAGGGCGAACCTCGAGCGGACCTCGCTCGCGGCCACGAGGTGGCCGTGGTGGATCGGGTCGAAGGTGCCGCCCATCACCCCGATCCGCGGTGGCCGGCCGTGCGGCAACGGGCCCGTCCACGAGGCGCCCGCCCACGGACCAGGGCCGTCGCCGGGACGAGGAGCTGGAACGGTCACCTGCGGTCCGGACGTCCCTTGCCGATCGCCAGGGTCGCCAGCAGCAAGAACACCAGGATCGCCAGAGCGATGATCCCGAACACCGCCTCGGGGAACGGGAGCCCCTTCTCGGTCAGACCTGCGGCGACGAGCATGCGCCGATCCTACCCAGCGCGGGTCGCCGTCCCCGGATCGACGCCGCCACCCGGTCGCGGCTCAGGCGGCCACCAGCTCCACCGGGATGTTGCCGCGGGTGGCAACGGAGTACGGGCACACCTGGTGGGCCCTGGTGATCAGCTCCGATGTCTTCCCGCGGTCCAGCCCGGGGACGGTCACGCGGAGCCGGACCGCCAGGCCGTACCCGGTGCCCACCGGCCCGAAGTCCACCTCACCGACCGTGGTGATGCCCGTGACGTCGATGTTCTCGCCGCGGGCCACCGCGGCCACCGCAGAGGTGAAACAGGCCGCGTACCCGGCGGCGAACAGCTGCTCGGGGTTCGTGCCGGTGCCCGGACCGCCCGTCTCCGTCGGTGCGGTCAGCGACATGTCCAGGACACCGTCCTGGGACGTCACGGAGCCGGTGCGGCCACCGGCGACGGTGACGCGGGCGGTGTAGAGGACCTTCTCGGGTGCGCTGGCGGACATGACAACTCCTCGGGAACGGGCCACCCGTTCCGGGCGACTCCCGTGCCAACCGGGACGGCACCGCGGGCCTTCCCCATCCGGGAACGGGTCCTACCGGTGCGGCGGGACGTCGGTGTCGGTCAGCAGCGCGATCGCGTCGCGGTGCACCAGCTCCCGCGCACGGTCCGGGCCGAACCGCTGCGCGAGCTCGTCGCTGGACAGCCCGAGCAGCGGGGTCAGCTCGGTGGCGTCGTAGGTACTGAGCCCGCGAGCCACGACGCGACCGTCCGGACCGACCAGGTCCACCGGGTCACCGGCGCTGAAGGTCCCGTCGAAGCCGGTGACGCCGGCCGCGAGCAGCGACGCCCGCCGGTCGACGACGGCCCGCACGGCCCCGCCGTCGAGCTCGAGGCGTCCCGTCGGCGCACTGGCGTAGGCCAGCCACGCCAGCCGGGCCGGGAACCGGCGGCCGCGGGCGACGAAGGCCGTGCCGACCGCCTCCCCCGCCAACGCCCGGGCAGCGTCCACCGCCCCGGCGAGCAGGACGGGCACCCCGGCAGCCGTCGCGACGGCCGCCGCCCCGACCTTGGTCGCCATCCCACCGGTCCCGAGCCCGGTACCGCTGGGTCTCAGTGGCCAGGTGTCGATCACACCCGCGTCCTGGACCGTCTCCACCAGCCGCGAGCCCGCCAGCCCAGGCGGTCCGTCGTAGAGCCCGTCCACGTCGGAGAGCAGGACGAGGGCGTCCGCCCTGACGAGATGGGCAACCAGTGCCGCGAGGCGGTCGTTGTCGCCGAACCGGATCTCTTCCGTGGCGACGGTGTCGTTCTCGTTGACCACCGGCACGACGCCGAGCCCGAGCAGGGTCTCCAACGCCCGCTGCGCGTTCCGGTAGTGCGCCCGGCGGACGACGTCGTCGGCGGTGAGCAGGACCTGGCCGACCGTCCGGCCGTGCCGGGCGAAGCTGCGGCTGTAGCTGGCGACCAGGACGCCCTGTCCGACGGAGGCGGCGGCCTGCTGGCGGGCGAGGTCCCGGGGCCGACGGGACAGGCCCAGCGGCGCGAGCCCGGCGGCGATGGCCCCGCTCGACACCAGGACGACCTGTTCGGCACCACACCCGGCGAGGGCGTCGACGAGGGCGTCCAGCCGCGACTCGTCAAGTCCGCCGGCCGCGCTCGTCAGCGACGACGAGCCGACCTTCACCACGACCCGCTGCGCTGCGGCGACGACCGCCCGCGGGTCCGCAGGTCGCCCGGCGCTGGCCGCGCCCGGGTGCGCGGCCGGGATCACCGCACGGGTGCGGTGGCGGGCCCGGCCGGAGCGGGGACGAGGTCGTCGTCGTCCGCGGCACCCACCCAGTCCGGCTCGCCGGGTGCCCGCGGGGGGTCCGGGAGGTCCTCGTCGAGGTCGTCCTCCACCAGGTCGCCGACGACCTCGTCGACCCGGCCGCCCAGCACCCACGGGCGGCGCGGTCCGTCCCCGGTGACCCGCGGGTCCGAGCCGCGCGGGCCCCTGCCCACGGTGCCCATGTCCACCGGCGACGTCGGCTCCCAGTCGAACACGACGGGCCCGCGCGGGTCGGCGTCGGACCCGATGACGACCGTCGCGCCCGCGTCTGCCCCCGCGTCCCGCAGCGCGTCCTCCACCCCGAGCTTGGCCAGGCGTTCGGCCAGGAACCCGACGGCCTCGTCGTTGGAGAAGTCCGTCTGACGCACCCAGCGGCCGACCCGGTTCCCGCGGACCCGGAACCGGACGCCCTCGCCGTCCCGCTCGGCGAGCACGTCGAACTTCGAGTCCTCCCTGCCGCGAGGACGCAGCACGATCCGGGCGGGGCCGGCCGGGGGCGTGGTCGCGCGGCGTTCGCGCACGATCTCGGCCATCGCGAAGCGCAGTTCCCGCAGCCCCTCCCCCGACGTGGCGCTGGTGGGGAACACCCGCAGTCCCCGGTCGCGGAGCTGGCCGATCACCATGTCCGCCAGCTCACGGCCGTCGGGCACGTCGATCTTGTTCAGTGCCACGAGCCGGGGCCGGTCGTCGAACTGGTCGTAGGCGGACAGCTCGGCCTCGATGGTGTCCAGGTCGCGGACGGGGTCACGGTCGGTCTCCAGCGCGGCGGAGTCGACGACGTGCACGATCGCCGCGCACCGCTCGATGTGACGGAGGAACTCCAGGCCGAGTCCCCGGCCCTGGCTGGCGCCGGGGATCAGCCCCGGTACGTCGGCCACGGTGTAGACGTCCTGCCCCGCGGTCACGACACCGAGGTTGGGGACCAAGGTCGTGAACGGGTAGTCGGCGATCTTCGGCCGGGCCGCGGACAGCGCCGCGATCAGCGACGACTTCCCGGCACTGGGATAGCCGACCAGACCGATGTCGGCGACCGTCTTGAGCACGAGGGTGGCGCGCATCGCGTCGCCCGGCTCGCCGAGCAGGGCGAACCCGGGCGCCTTGCGCCGCTTGCTCGCCAGGCGCGCGTTGCCCAGCCCCCCGTGTCCACCGGCCGCCAGGACGTACCTCGTGCCGGCCCCGACGAGGTCGGCGAGCACCGATCCGTCGGGGCCGGTGACCACCGTCCCGTCCGGGACCCGAACCTCCAGGTCGGATCCACTGGAGCCGTCCTGGTCACCCCCGCGGCCCTGGGCTCCGTTCTCCGCGCGCAGGTGGGGACGGCGGTGCAGGTCCAGCAGGGTGGTCGTGGAGGCATCCACCACCAGCACGATGTCGCCGCCGCGCCCGCCGTCGCCGCCGTCCGGCCCGCCGAGGGGCTTGAACTTCTCCCGGTGCACCGATGCGCAACCGGCACCCCCGTCACCGGCCGCGACAGCGAGCACGACCCTGTCGACGAAACTCGGTACGGCCACGGTGGCGCTCCTTCCGGCGGTGGTGGCAGCAGGCAGCGCGGCCCCGACCCACAGACGGGGCGAACAGGGAGACGACGCGGGACAGGCCCATGGCGGTGCCGGGTCGCACTGGGTCGCGGTCGCACTGGGTCGCGGTCGCACTGGGTCGCGGTCGCACTGGGTCGCGGTCGACCCGGGTCGCGGTCCGGCTGCGTGGCGGCCGAGCTGGTGGCTACCCGGAGGGTCAGTCCCCGAGCGCTGGCAACGCCTCGGGCTCGGCGGCGACAGCAGCCAGAACGGCCGCCTCGGACGCAACCACGTTGACGACCTTGCGGTCACGGGTCCGGCCGAACTGGACGTTGCCGGCAACGGTCGCGAACAGGGTGTCGTCCCCGCCGCGGCCGACGTTCGCACCCGGATGGAAGTGGGTCCCGCGCTGTCGGACGATGATCGTTCCCGCCAGGACCTTCTCGCCGCCGAAACGCTTGACGCCGAGACGCTTGGACTCCGAATCGCGGCCGTTGCGGGTGGCCGAGGCGCCCTTCTTGTGTGCCATCTTGTGGTCTCCTCGCAGGTCAGGTCGTCATGTCGGTCGGGCAGCTGCAGATGGAGCCGCCGGCGGGCGTGGGCGCACCGGCGACGGCGTCAGGCGGAGATGTCGGTGACGCGGACCCGCGTGTACTTCTGGCGGTGACCCTGGCGCCGCCGGTAGCCGGTCTTGTTCTTGAACCGCAGGATGTGGATCTTCGGGCCGGAGACCGGCTGGATGATCTCGGCACGCACCGCGACGTCGGCGAGGGACTCGGCGTCGGCCACGACGTGGTCTCCGTCGACCAGCAGCAGCGCGGGCAGTCGCAGCACCGCTCCGGGCTCGCCGGGCGTCTTGTCCAGGTCGACCAGATCGCCGACCGCGACCCTGTGCTGTCGACCGCCGTTGCTCACCACTGCGTACACCACTGACCTGCTCCCTGTTCGATCTCGTCCTGGTCGGTCCACGTCGTCTGCTGCGCGGTTCGCCTTGGCGGTTCGCCTTCTTGGTGCTGCGCGGTTCGCCTTCTTGGTGCTGCGCGGTTCGCCTTCTTGGTGCTGCGCGGTTCGCCTTGGCGGTGCTGCGCGGTTCGGCTGCGCGGTGCTGCACTGGACGCACGGGCGGCCCGGAACGCCCACCAGGGTACGACACCGACGCGTCCGCGCAGGTCACCCGCTCAGGACGGGTGACCCGCCACCACCAGCTCGGGCTCCGGCTCCACCGCCCCGTCCGCCGCCCTGTCCACCGCGAGGTCGACTCCGCGGTCCACCTCGTCCGTCGTCACGTCGACGTCGGGACCGCCCGCCACGCCACGCCCACCGGATGTCGTGTCCGCGGCGACATCCGTCAGGGGCAGTACACCGGCAGCCACCTTCGCGCTGTGCAGGCGACCGGTGTTGCCCGGGTTCGGGACGCGTCCCGGGACCGCGCGCCGCTCGGGGGCGTCGTGCTCGTGCACACCGTCGAGGTCCACCACGACACCGCGGCCCTTGCACGCCTCGCACGGGTGGCCGAAGACCTCCAGCAGCCCACGTCCGATCCGCTTCCGGGTCATCTGGACGAGGCCGAGCGAGCTGACCTCGGCGACCTGGTGCTTGGTGCGGTCCCGCCCCAGGCACTCCACGAGACGGCGGATGACGAGGTCACGGTTGGCCTCGAAGACCATGTCGATGAAGTCCACGACGATGATCCCGCCGATGTCACGAAGTCTGAGCTGGCGGACCAGCTCCTCCGCGGCCTCGAGGTTGTTCTCGGTGACCGTCTCCTCCAGATTGCCGCCGGAGCCGGTGAAGCGCCCGGTGTTGACGTCCACCACCGTCATCGCTTCGGTGCGGTCGATGACCAGCGAGCCACCGGAGGGGAGGAACACCTTCCGCTCCAGGGCCTTGGCCAGCTGCTCGTCGACCCGGTGCGCGGCGAACAGGTCCTCGTCGCCGTCCCACGTCTCGACGCGGTCCACCAGCGTCGGTGCGACGGACCCCACATAGGAGAGGACCTCGTCGCGGACCTCGTCACCGGTCACGACCAACCGGGTGAAGTCCGAGTTGAAGATGTCCCGGACGACCTTGACCGCCAGGTCCGGCTCGCCCTGCAGCAGGTTCGGTGCGGAACCCTTGGCCTTCGTCGAGATGGCCGCCCACTGCCCCTGCAGGCGCTCGACGTCGCCGGTGAGCTCCGCCTCGGTCGCCCCCTCGGCGGCGGTGCGGACGATGACACCGGCGTCGCTCGGGATCAGCTCCTTGAGGATCTTCTTCAGCCGGGCGCGCTCGGTGTCGGGCAGCTTGCGGCTGATCCCCGACATGGACCCGTTCGGCACGTAGACCAGGTAGCGACCGGCCAGGCTGATCTGGGCCGTGAGGCGGGCGCCCTTGTGCCCGATCGGGTCCTTGGTCACCTGGACCAGGACCGACTGCCCGGACTTGAGGGCGAGCTCGATGCGCTTGGGCTTGCCGTCCAGACCCGTGCCGTCCCAGTTGACCTCCCCGGCGTACAGGACGCCGTTGCGGCCGTGGCCGATGTCGATGAAGGCTGCCTCCATGGCGGGCAGGACGTTCTGCACCCGGCCGAGGTAGACATCGCCGATCATCGACCGCTCCGAGTTGGACGCGTTCTCGGCGATGTAGTGCTCGACCAGGATGTCGTCCTCGAGGACGGCGATCTGGGTCCGGCCGGCGGACTCGCGGACGAGCATCGTGCGCCCGACCGACTCGCGCCGGGCCAGGAACTCTGCCTCGCTGAGGATCGGGGGACGGCGCTTGTTCGCGTCCCGCCCCTCCTTGCGTCGGATCTTCTTGGCCTCGAGGCGGGTCGACCCACGCGAGGAGGTGACCTCGTCCTCGTGCCCCTCCCGCGTGCGTCGGCGACGCGGCTCCCGGACGCGGACCGTCGTCTCGACGGCGTCGTCGGCGGCCTGGTCCTCGGTCCCGTCGGCCCCCTCGCCCCCGCGGCGGCGGCGACGCCGGCGCGTCCCGCCCTCGGAGGTCTGGTCCTCCTCGTCCGCACCGCCGCCCGGTGCCCGTTGAACTGCCCCGCCGTCATCCGTGTCGGTGTCGCGGGGTTCGGTGTCGCGGGGTTCGAGGTCGCGACTCTCGGGTCCGGGAGTGTCGGTCTCGCGGGCGTCGGTGGCCGCGTCCGTGCCCTCGTCGGCCTCGTCGTCGGCCACGCGTCGACGTCCGCGGCCGCCTCGGCGCCGCCGCTTCCGTCGGGCACCCGTGTCGTCGGCACCCGTGTCGTCGGCACCCGTGTCCTCGGTGCCCGTGTCGTCGGTCTCGTCCACGTCGCCCGGGGCATGGGCGACGAGCCGGTCCAGGAGCTGGTCGGGCCCGTCCCGCATCCCGTCGGCCGTCGAGCTCTGCTCCGCGGCACCGTTGTCGGTTCCCGCCTGGTCACCGCCGCGTGAGCGGGTCCGCCGCCGGGCACCGCGCGGCTGCTCGTCGGCGTCGACGAACAGCGGCGCCAGGGTCGGACGGCGTGCGGGAGCGGCGTCCAACTGGTCCCCGCCGGCACCGGTGGAGGCAGTCGGCGCGTCGTCGCCGCCGGCCCGGTCCTCTCCCCAGCCGGGCTCGCCACGACGGCGGAACCGGGGATCAGGGGTCGTGGTGGACGCCGGGTCCGGAGCGCGACCAGGCGGAGTCGCGGTCCCGTCGGGCAGATCGGTGTTCATCGCACCCGTCGCGGTCGCTGCAACGGCCGACGGCGCCGCGCCGCCAACCGGGCCGGCTGGGGCGGGGTTGGGGGCGGGGGCGTCGGCCGTCGTCGACTCAGCGGCAACCGCCGCCCGACGACGGCCGCGCTCGACGGCAGCGAGCAGTGCCTCGGGGGTGAGGGGCTTCATCCGGATCGGCTCGGCCGAGGTCACGGGAGCGCGTCGCGGCGCGACAGCTGCGGGCTCGGCAGTGACCGGCTGGACCTCGTCGGCGGCAGGGGCGACGACCACCGGAGCGTCGCCCACCTCGTGGGCGAGTTCGCCCGCCAGCGCCACCCCGACCGCGAGGGCGTCCGCCGCGGGTGCCTCGACGAGGGGCGCGGGGTCGGGGGCAGCCACCTTCTTCGCGGCGCGGCGCCGCCGCGGCACCGGCGTCGTCGCCTCCTCGATCGCGACCGCATCGGGGCCGGCGGCCGGAGCGGCGGGCATGCCTGTCCCGGCCGGCCCGGTCGGCTCGAGCGCCGACTTCTTCGTGGCACGGCGGCGCTTCGGTACCGCCGGCGCCGCACCATGGGCGTCGGCAGTCTCGGCGGCGTCCGGGCCATCGGTCCCGGTGACCGACGCGGCCGGGGGCGTGCCCCTGCGGGCCCGGCGTGGCGCCGCCGGCTCCGGCTCGCCGACGGTCTCGGTGGTGGTGCTCTCGGTGGTGGTGGTGTCGTCGTCGGACATGGAACTCCTCGTCGGCCGGCCCGCGGGCCCACCTACTCCTCAGCGCGCCTCGGCGCGAAATCTCGGGGCGTCGCCGTGCGGCGGACGCTGCACCGGCGGGCCTCGTCAGGCCGGGCGTCTCGCGCAGGTGGCGCGTGGTTCCCGGTCGACGTCGGGTGCCGCAACGGGAGGCCGTCGCGGGGTCGGGCAGGCTCGTTCAGCCAGACCCGACGACGCGCGACCGGTCCGATCCGGTGCCACTGCCGTCGGTGTCCAGGCTCAGCCGTCGGTGTTCTCCACCCCGCCGTCGGGAACCCGGCGGTCCGCGGCGTCACCCGGACGTCCTCAGTGTCCCACAGCGTCACCGGCTGAGCCCGCATCGACGGCGCGAGCCGGTCCGGCGGGGCCTCAGGTGGGTTCGCCGTCGAACCAGAGGGCGATCTCTCGGGCCGCGGACCCCGGGGAGTCGGACGCGTGCACGAGGTTCTCCCGATTGGACAGCGAGAGGTCTCCGCGCATCGTCCCGGCCGGGGCCGCACGGCCGTCGGTCTGGCCTATCAGGGCCCGGACGACCTCGACCGCCGAATCGCCGGACAGGATGACGGCGACCAGCGGGCCGCTGCAGATGAACGCCCGCAACGGCGGGTACCACGACTTCTCGACGTGCTCGGCGTAGTGCCGGTCGGCCATCGACGCGTCGATCACCCGGCGCTGCAGTGCGTCGATGACCAGCCCCTTGGCCTCGAACCTGGACAGCAGCTGCCCGACGAGCCCACGCCGGACCGCGTCGGGCTTGAGCAGCACCAGAGTCTGCTGGGTCGCGAGGGACGGAGAGACGCTGGCCTGGGTCACGGATCCTCCACGGGCTGGTGGGCGGCCGGTCAGCCGATCGGGCGGGTGGGCGGCCGGTCAGCCGATCGGGCGGGTGGGCGGCCGGTCAGCCGATCGGGCGGGTGGGTGGGCGGGCGCCGGTCGCCGCCGGCACGGAACCTACCGGGCCGGGGGGCCCAGCTCCCGTCCGCGCCCGCTCAACTCCTGCCAGCGTCTGGACCATCCGCCGCGCCGGGTCCCCGGCCACCGACCCCGCCGGCGGCCGCCTCCGCGGCCCACCGCACCTTGTCCTGCTCCATCCGCCGGCCCAGTACCCACGACATGACCCACAGGGCGGTGAACACGACGCCGACGACGAACATCGCCGGCAGCAGGAAGCCGGTGGCCAGCACGACGGCCTGGACCACGAAGCCGGCGCGGTAGGCCCCCGGGCGCCGCAGGGAGCCGGCTACCAGGACCGCGACCACGGCCAGCACCGCGCCGCCTGCGGCCACCCAGCCCGCCGGAAGGTCGGTCAGCACGATCGTGGGCGCGATGGCCAGCAGGACGACGACCGCCTCCAGGACCAGGGTCGAGGAGCACATGAGCCGCACCGGCTCAGTGCTGCCCGGGGACGGCACGTCGCAGGATCGTGCGGGCCTCCCCCACCGTGACCACCGAGCCGCTGACCAGCACGCCGACCGGGCCGGCGCCGACCCCGGACCCTGGAGCGGAGCGGTCGGCCACCTGTGGTGCGGCCTGCGCGCGGGGCTCGTCGGCCAGGCGTCGGCCCAGCGCGATCGCGGTCGCGAGGTCCGCCTCGACGTGCACCCTGTCCGCGGGCCACACATCGGCGGCCAGGCGCGCCAGGTCGTGGGCCGGCATGGCGCGGGTCGTCGCGTTCTGGCTCAGGACCACCTCGTCGAGAACGCCCCCGAAGGCAGCCAGCACCCCGGCCACGTCCTTGTCCGCCATGACGCCCAGGACACCGACCACCCGGTCGAACCCGAAGGACTCCCGCAGGGTCAGGGCGATCGCCCGGGCGCCGGCCGGGTTGTGGGCGGCGTCGAGCACCACGGCCGGACGCCGGGCGATCAGTTCGAGTCGTCCGGGTGAGGTCACCTGGGCGAACGCCTCGGTGACGGCCTCGCTTCGCAGCGGCCGGCGGCCACCGCCGAAGAAGGCCTCGGCGGCGACCAGCGCACAGGCCGCGTTCTCGGCCTGGTGGGCGCCGTGCAGCGGCAGGAAGACGTCGGGGTAGATGGCGGCCGACCCGCGCAGGGTGAGCAGCTGACCGCCCACGGCGACCTGCCGGGACTCCACGTCGAAGTCGCGGCCGGCCAGGCGCAGGGTCGCGCCGACCTCCGCCACCCGGGCCTCGATCACGGCCAGCACGTCGTCGTCCTGCCGGGCCGAGACGACGATCGCGCCCGGCTTGATCACGCCGACCTTCTCGGTGGCGATCTGGGCCGGGGTGTCCCCCAGCAGGTGCGCGTGGTCCACGGCCACCCGGGTCAGCACGGCGACCCTGGCGTCGGCGACATTCGTGGCGTCCCAGGTGCCGCCCAGGCCGACCTCCAGTACGGCGACGTCGACCGGGGCGTCAGCGAAGGCCGCGAACCCCAGCGCGGTCAACGCCTCGAAGAAGCTGACCGGGTTCTCGCTGCGCGAGTCGGCCAGCGCCAGGTAGGGCTCGACCTCGTCGAACACCTCCACGAACCGGCGGATCCCGATCGGGCGGCCGTCGAGCAGGATGCGCTCCCGCACGTCCTGCAGGTGGGGGCTGGTGTAGGTGCCGGTCCGCAGACCCAGGCCCCGGAGCAGCGTCTCGGTCATCCGGGCGGTCGAGGTCTTGCCGTTGGTCCCGGTCAGGTGGATCGCCGGGACCGAGGCCTGGGGGTCGCCGAGCAACTCGCACAGCAGGCGGATCCGGCTCAGGGTCGGGTCGACGCGAGCCTCGGGCCAGCGGTCGATGAGCTCCGCGGTGATCTCGGCGAACCGCTCGGCCAGCTCCGGGTCGGCTCGGGTGAGCCGGGCGAGCTCGGCGGTCACGTCGACCGCTGCACCGGGCGCGCTCGGTTCGTCGGCGAGCGACGCGGCAACCTCCTCGTCGGCCTGGTCGTCCTGGTCGCCGTCGGGGTCGAGGTCGTCGTCGGGATCGTCGTCGGGCAGCGCGCCCTCGTCGAGCCCGCCGTCGTCCTCGGTGTCCAGGACGACGCCAGTCAGCTCCGGGGCCAGCTGGACCGGCGCGGACAGGGCGGTGGCGGGCACGCTCGCCGTACGCGCGACGGGTGTCGGGCCTGCGTCCGTGGCGGGAGCCCCTCCCGGCGCGTCCGCCTGGTCCGGTGCGGGTTCGGGGCGGTTGTCGGGATCGTCGGTGCCGTGCAGGCGCCCGTCCATCTCCCGGCGGCGGTCCACGAGGTCGCGCTCGTGCTCCGCCGCGTCCCCTGCCTCGCCCTCGGGGTACTCGGAGTCGTCCAGGATCTGCTCGTCGAGCCCGCCCCAGCTGGGGTCCCCACCCCAGCGGCCGGCCGGTCCGCTGCGGGAGTCGGTCATGGTCCCGACTCTAGGGAGGCGCCGCCGGGACTCCCCGGTCCGCCGTCCCGCTCCCCGGGACGGGCCGTGACCGCTCCCTACGATGACGGGCATGACCAGCACCGCCGCCCCGGACACCGCACCGGCCCCCGTGACCGGGACGGCGGTGGTGAGCGGCGGCCGGACCCTTCCGGACAGGCCCACGTTGGAGGGCCTGGAGGAGAAGTGGGACGCCGCGTGGAGCGCCGCGCGCACCTACGCCTTCGACCGGACCGCTGTGCGCGCCGACGTGTTCAGCATCGACACGCCCCCGCCGACCGTGTCCGGGTCGCTGCACATCGGGCACGTCTTCTCCTACACACACACCGATGTGGTGGCCCGCTACCGGCGGATGCGGGGCTTCGAGGTGTTCTACCCGATCGGCTGGGACGACAACGGCCTGCCCACCGAGCGCCGGGTGCAGAACGTGTTCGGTGTCCGCTGCGACCCGTCGCTGCCCTACGAGCCGGACTTCACCCCGCCGGACCCGGTGCCGAGGCAGGACCGCGACTTCGTGCGCATCAGCCGCCGGAACTTCGTCGCGCTCTGCGGGCAGCTGTCCGCCGCCGACGAGGTGGTCTTCGAGCAGCTGTGGCGCCGGGTCGGGCTGTCGGTGGACTGGGACCTGCAGTACACGACGATCGGCGACATCGCCCGGGCCGCGGCCCAGCGCGCCTTCCTGCGCAACCTCGACCGCGGCGAGGCCTACCAGGACTTCGCCCCGACGCTGTGGGACGTGAGCTTCCGGACAGCCGTCGCCCAGGCCGAGCTGGAGGACCGGGAGCAGCCCGGCGCCTACCACCGGATCGGGTTCGCCCTGGCCGGCGGCGACGACGAGCGCGTGTTCATCGAGACCACCCGGCCCGAGCTGCTCCCCGCGTGCGTCGCCCTCGTCGCGCACCCCGACGACGAGCGCTACCGGCCGCTGTTCGGCACCACGGTGACGACCCCGGTGTTCGGCGTCCGAGTCCCCGTCCTCGCGCACCGTCTCGCCGACCCCGCCAAGGGGTCCGGCATCGCGATGATCTGCACCTTCGGGGACACCACCGACGTCACCTGGTGGCGTGAGCTCGCTCTCCCGACGCGGACCGTGATCGGCTTCGACGGCCGGTTCGTCGCCGGCGCCCCGGCGGGGCTGGACGCGGCCGCCGGTGTCGAGGCGTATGCCTCCCTCGCCGGCCTGACGGTGTTCTCCGCCCGGCGCCGGGTCGTCGAGCTGCTGGCCGCGAGCGGTGACCTGGTCGGTCAGCCCCGACCGGTCACCCACCAGGTCAAGTTCTTCGAGAAGGGCGACAAGCCCCTGGAGATCGTCCCCACGCTGCAGTGGTACCTGCGCAACGGCGGCCGCGACCCGGAGGTCGCCGAGCAGCTGATCGCCCGCGGCCGCGAACTGACCTGGACCCCCGCCCACATGCGCCAGCGCTACGAGAACTGGGTGCGCGGTCTCAACGGGGACTGGCTGGTCAGCCGTCAGCGCTTCTTCGGGGTCCCGTTCCCGCTGTGGTATCGCGTCGGCGCCGACGGAGAGGTCCGGCACGGCGAGCGGGTCCTGCCGGCCGAGGACCAGCTCCCCGTCGACCCGGCGTCGGCGACCCCGCCCGGCTTCGACGCAGACCAGCGCGGGATGCCCGGCGGGTTCGTCGCCGACCCAGACGTGATGGACACCTGGGCGACCTCGTCGATGTCCCCGCAGATCGTGGGGGGCTGGGGCCGCGACGAGGACCTCTACGCCCGCGTGTTCCCGATGGACCTGCGCCCCCAGGCCCACGACATCATCCGGACCTGGCTGTTCGACACCGTGGTGCGCAGCCACCTGGAGTCGGGGGTCCTGCCGTGGGCGAACGCGTCGATCAGCGGCTTCGTCACCGACCCGGACCGCAAGAAGCTGTCCAAGAGCAAGGACAACTCGGTGGTCACCCCGATGTCGGTACTGGAGCGCTACGGCGCCGACGCGGTGCGCTGGCGGGCCGCGTCGGTCCGCCCGGGCGTGGACAGCCCGTTCGACGAGACGCAGATCAAGGTCGGTCGACGCCTGGCCACCAAGGTGCTCAACGCGTCGCTGTTCGTCCTGGGAATGGCCGGGTCCGGGGCACCAGCCGCGGCGTACGACGTCGTGCACCCGCTGGACAGAGCAGTGCTCACCGACCTGGCGCGCGTGGTCCGGGAGGCGACGGTCGCTTTCGAGGCCTACGACTACGCGCAGGCGCTGGAGGTCACCCAGGCGTTCTTCTGGACGTTCTGCGACGACTACGTCGAGCTGGTGAAGGACCGCGCCTACGGCAGCGGTGGGGCCGGTCCCGACGGCGCGGCCTCGGCGAGAGCGACGCTCGCTCTCGCGTTGTCGGTCGTGCAACGGCTGTTCGCGCCGGTCCTGCCCTACGTCACCGAGGAGACGTGGTCCTGGTGGCACGACGGGTCCGTGCACCGCGCGCCGTGGCCGGCCGCGACCGAGCTGGACGGGACCACCGGGGACCCGGCGGTGCTGGACGCCGTGTCCACGGCACTGGCCGGTGTCCGGAAGGCGAAGTCCGAGGCGAAGGTCTCGATGCGGACGCCGGTCGCGGTGCTGACCGTGACCGCGCCGCCGGCGGTGCTGACGGCGGTGCGTGGCGGGGCGGACGACCTGGCCGCCGCGGGACGGGTGGAGCGCCTGGAGCTCGTCGAGGGCGGCCCGGGGCTCACCGTGGTCGTGGAGCTCGCCACCTGACGCGGCCCGGGACCCGCCTCCCGGACCCGGTCGCCGGGGTTCGCGCGATCGACACCGGGACCGCCGAGCTGGTCCGGGACCGGGACACCCCGCGCTGCTGGACGCTGATGGTGAACGGGGTCCCGAGCAGCTGGGTCGACCTGGACGACCCGTCGGTGCTGGGCTTCGAGTACCTGGACACGATGCGGACCCTGCTCGACGGGCACCGTCCCCCACCCGACCGCGTGGACGCGTTGCACCTGGGTGGGGCGGGGTGCACGCTGCCCCGCGCGCTGGCGGCCCAACGTCCGCGGTCCCGACAGGTGGTCGCCGAACTCGACGGTGCCCTGGCGGAGCTGGCGCGGTCGGTGTTCGGGCTGGCAGCGGTCCCCGGGATGCGGCTGCGGGTCGCCGACGGCGCCGCGGTGCTCGCCTGGACCCGGGATGCCTCCGTCGACCTCGTCGTGCGGGACGCCTTCGGCGGCGACAAGGTCCCCGAGGCGATGACGACCGCGGCGTTCACCCGCGAGGTCGCGCGGGCGCTGCGCCCGGACGGGCTGTACCTGGCCAACGTCGCCGGCCGGCCCCCGCTGGGCCTCGCGCGCGCCGAGGCCGCCACGGCGCTGTCGGTGTTCAGCCACGTGTCCGTCGTCGCCGAGCCCGGGGTGCTCCGGGGTCGGCGTCACGCCAACCTGGTACTGGCGGCGTCGCGTTCCCCGCTGCCGCTGGACGTCTGGGTGCGTACGGTGCGGGGCGGCGCGGCACCGATGCGCCTCGTCGCCGGAGCGGACCTCGAGGCGTTCGCGGCCGCGGCCCAACCGATCACGTGAGCCGCCCGGCCCGGATCGCCGGGCTCAGGCCGACTTCTCGCGGCGTTCGCGCTTGGGAGCAGCGACCTGCAGGTCGCGTGGGACGAGCGTCGGGTTGACGTTGTCCAGCACGACGCCCCGGTCGATGACGACACGGCCGATGTCGGTGCGGCTCGGCACCTCGTACATCACGTTGAGCAGCACCTCCTCCAGGATGGCCCGCAGCCCACGGGCGCCGGTCCCCCGCAGGATCGCCTGGTCCGCGATCGCGTCGATCGCGTCGTCGGTGAAGTCCAGCTCCACGCCGTCGAGCTCGAACAACTTCTTGTACTGGCGGGTCAGTGCGTTGCGCGGCTCGGTGAGGATCGCGATGAGCGCGTCCCGGTCGAGGTTGGCCACGGTGGTGACGACCGGCAGGCGCCCGATGAACTCGGGGATCAGCCCGAACTTGATGAGGTCCTCGGGCATGACCTGGGCCAGCGCAGCCGAGCGGTTGGCCGGGTCGTGAGGGCGGACGATCGACCCGAAGCCGATGCTCTTGCGGCCGACGCGCTGCTCGATGATCTGGTCCAGCCCCGCAAAGGCGCCGCCGACGATGAAGAGCACGTTGGTCGTGTCGATCTGGATGAACTCCTGATGAGGGTGCTTGCGGCCGCCCTGCGGTGGGACCGAGGCGGTCGTCCCCTCCAGGATCTTCAACATCGCCTGCTGGACGCCCTCCCCGGAGACGTCCCGGGTGATCGACGGGTTCTCGCTCTTGCGCGCGATCTTGTCGACCTCGTCGATGTAGATGATGCCGGTCTCGGCCTTCTTGACGTCGTAGTCCGCAGCCTGGATCAGCTTCAGGAGGATGTTCTCGACATCCTCCCCGACGTAGCCGGCCTCGGTCAGGGCGGTGGCGTCGGCGATCGCGAACGGGACGTCCAGCATCTTGGCCAGCGTCTGCGCCAGGTAGGTCTTGCCGCACCCGGTGGGGCCGATCAGCAGGATGTTCGACTTCGCCAGCTCGACCGCGTCGTCACCCTTGCGCGCCGGGGTGCCCGCCTGGATCCGCTTGTAGTGGTTGTAGACCGCCACCGACAGGGCCTTCTTGGCCGGGTCCTGCCCGATGACGTACTGCTCGAGGAAGTCGAAGATGGCCCGGGGCTTGGGCAGCTCCTCCAGGGCAGTCTCGCCTGCCTCGGACAGCTCCTCCTCGATGATCTCGTTGCACAGGTCGATGCACTCGTCGCAGATGTAGACCCCGGGGCCCGCGATCAGCTTCTTGACCTGCTTCTGGCTCTTCCCGCAGAAGGAGCACTTCAGCAGGTCCCCGCCGTCACCGATGCGAGCCACCTGTGAAGTCTCCCCTGTCGGTCGGCTGCGCGGTAGTACCTGGACCGTGCGGGACGAGGGTAGCCAGAACCGGGAGCCCCGGACCCCCGGCACGCCCGGGGTGGGGACCCCCACCGGGACCGACCGGCCGGGGGCCCGCCGGAGCCCTGCTCAGGCGGCGAGAGAGGCCTTGCGGGACCGGAAGATGTGGTCGATGATCCCGTAGTCGATCGCCTGCTCGGCCGAGAGGAACTTGTCCCGCTCGGTGTCGCGGTTGACCTGCTCCAGGGAACGCCCGGTGTTGTCGGCCAGCATCTGCTCCATCTGGCTGCGCATCCGGAGGATCTCGTTGGCCTGGATCTCCAGGTCCGAGCTCTGTCCGTAGGCGCCTTCGGTGTAGGGCTGGTGGATCATGATCCGCGCGTTCGGCAGGGCCGACCGCTTGCCCGGTGCGCCCGCCGCGAGCAGTACCGCGGCTGCCGATGCGGCCTGACCGAGGCACATGGTCCGCACGTCGGGCCGGATGTACTGCATCGTGTCGTAGATCGCGGTCAGCGCCGTGAAGGAGCCGCCCGGAGAGTTGATGTACATGGTGATCTCGCGGTCCGGGTCCATGCCCTCCAGACACAGCAGCTGGGCCATGACCGCGTTGGAGACGTCGTCGCTGATCGGCGTGCCGAGGAAGATGATCCGGTCCTCGAAGAGCTTCGCGTAGGGGTCGATGCGGCGGAACCCGTAGGAGGTCCGCTCCTCCCACTGGGGGATGTAGTAGCTCACGAGAGTCCTCCACGCTGGGACCGCGCCGGGAGGGCGCGGGGTGGTGCCGAGCGGCTGTGTCGTGTCGGGCCGGGCAGGCGTGTGGTCACGCATCGCCGACGGTGCCCGCGCCGTCGACCCTGGTGTCACGCACCGACTCGATGACGTGGTCGATGAAGCCGTACTCCTTGGCGGCCTGCGCGGTGAACCAGCGGTCGCGGTCGGCGTCGCGCTCGATCTGCTCGATGCCCTGGCCGGTGTGCTCGGCGATCAGCTCGAACATCTGCTTCTTGATGGCCAGGCTCTGCTCGGCCTGGATGCGGATGTCGCTGGCCGAGCCGCCGAGACCCCCGGACGGCTGGTGCATCATGATCCGCGCGTGCGGCAGGGCGAACCGCTTGCCCGCAGCGCCGGCGCACAACAGGAACTGGCCCATCGAGGCGGCCAGACCCATCGCGACGGTGCGGACGTCGTTCGGCACGAACTGCATCGTGTCGTAGATGGCCATCCCGGAGTCGACACTGCCGCCCGGGGAGTTGATGTACAGCCAGATGTCGCGATCGGGGTCCTCCGCGGAGAGCAGCAACAGCTGCGCGCAGATCGTGTTGGCGTTCGCGTCGCGCACCTCGGACCCGAGGAAGACGATCCGCTCGCGCAGCAACCGCTGGTAGACGCTGTCGTCCAGCTGTCCGACCGCCGGGGCTGCCATCGCCGTCGGCACCGACCGCGTCATCGGGTCGATCCACGTCATCCGATCGACCTGGCTGATCGGCGCTGTCTGGTGGGTGGGGGAGTTCCGGTCACGTTGTCACCTGCTCGCATGTCGTCTGGTGGGGCCGGGAACCGGGTGAGCGCCGCTCTCGACACATCACCGCGTGGCCCCTGACAGCGACCCTAGCCACGGGTACCGACGTGACCGCGCGCCGGTCGCGCGCTGTTCGCTGTCGGCGCAGGTGGACGATCAGGCGGTGGACCGCGGTCCGGTGACCGACGCGTCGACAGGCTCCGAGTCCGCGTTGCCGGCTTCGGCCCCGGCGGGCGCACCGTCGTCCAGGGGCACATCCGCCTCGATGAGCGTGTCGGTGACGTCCGGCTCCGGCTCCGGGGACGTGTCGACCGGGCGACCACTGACGTCGGTGACGCGCACGTGTGCCAGCACGACGCCGAGCGCCTTCTCCCGCGCGACCTGGCCGACGACCTCACCGATCTGCCCGCCCTGCAGCACCTGCTGGGCGTACTGCTCCGGCGGTACCCCGGCCTGGGTGGCCAGCTGCACGATCGCGGAGGAGAGGTCCTGCTCGGTGACCTGGACCTGCTCGGACTTGGCGATCGCGTCGAGAAGGAACTGGCTGCGCAGGGACGTCTCGGCCCGCTGGTGCAACTCGGCGTCGAACTGCTCCTCGCTCTGGTCCTGACGGCTCAGGTACTGCGACAGGCTCAGCTGGGCCCGCTGGAGCTGCTGCTCGATACCGGCCCGGCGGGCGTGCGCCTCGTCGTGCATCGCGCCGTTCGGCACCGGCACCTCGATCCGCTCGAGCAGAGCCTCGACGACCTTGTCCCGCGCCGAGACCTGTTGCTGGTAGGTCTTGCGGGCACCGATCTGCGTGCGCACGTCGGTGCGGAGCTCCTCCAGGGTGTCGAACTCACTCGCCAGCGACGCGAACTCGTCGTCCAGGGCCGGCAGGACCTGCTCCTTGACCGATCCGACCTGCACGGTCACCTCGGCCTCCTGACCCGCGTACTCCCCCAGCAGCTGAGTGGAGAAGGTGACGGTCGCCCCGGCGTCCTGGCCGCGTACGGCGTCGTCGAGCCCGTCGAGCATGGTCCCGGCGCCGACCTGGTAGCTGAGGCCGGTGGCCTCGACGCCCTCCAGGGGGACGCCGTCGCGCGCCGCGGTGAGGTCCAACGACACGAAGTCGCCGTCGGCAGCGGACCGCTCGACGCCGTTCAGGCTGGCGAAACGACCGCGCAGCTGGGTGACCTCGGCATCGACCTCCTCGTCCGTCACGTCGGCGTCGTCCACCGTGATCGTGAGGTCGTCGTAGTCCGGGACGGTGACCTCGGGACGGACGTCGACCTCGGCGCTGAAGGCCAGCTTCTCGTTGTCGGCGAGCTCGGTGACCTCGACCTCGGGACGGCCCAGCGGCAGCAGCTCGTGCTCGCGGACGGCCTGCGCGTAGAAGGTGGGCAGCGCGTCGTTGACCGCATCCTCCAGGACAGCAGCGCGGCCGAGACGCTGGTCGAGGATCCGGGCCGGAACCTTGCCTCGCCGGAAGCCGGGGATCTGCACCCGCTGGCCGAGGCGCTTGTAGGCGCCGTCCAGGCTGGCCTTCAGCTCGTCGAACCCGACCTCCACCGTCAGCTTCACGCGGGTGGGGTTCAGCGTCTCGACATCGCTCTTCACGGCGGGCGGTCCTTCCGGAGTCCTGGCTGGGGTCGACGTGCTGGGCTCGGGTCAGCGCAGCACACCCACCCAGCGGCCCGGACCGTCCCGGGGCGCGCCGGCTGGCGCTGGCGCACCGGTCGGGACGGGGAGACTCGAACTCCCGATCTCCTGCACCCAAAGCAGGCGCCCTGGCCACTAGGCTACGTCCCGGTGCTCGCTGACCCTACCCTGTCCGAGCGGACCCACACGGTGTCAGTGGTGGCCGACGAGGAGCACCGCGGCGGGTCCGGCACGCCGACCCGCTGGTGAACGTGCTGGTCAGCGACCTGCGCGGGTGTAGCTCAATGGTAGAGCCCCAGCCTTCCAAGCTGGCCACGCGGGTTCGATTCCCGTCACCCGCTCCAGTCCGGGCCGCCTGCGGCGCCGCGTCCCCGGACGCCTGCAGCGCAGCGCGACCCACAGCTCAGCGGGGCTGGCAGTACGGACACCAGAACAGGTTCCGCCCGACCACCACCTGGGTCAGGACCCGGGCACCGCACACACGGCAGGCGAGCCCGTCGCGCTTGTAGACGTAGTGCGCGTCCGAACGGGGCACCCGCCGGCGCCGCGGTTCGTCCCGGTCGTCCTTGCGGGTGGTGATGATCTGGCCGGTCTTCACCCCGGCGCGCATGAGCACGCACAGGTCGTCCCACATGGCCGCCAGCGTCGGCTCGTCGGTGTCCCTCCCGGCACGGAACGGGGAGACACCGTGGCGGTAGAGCAACTCGGCGCGGTAGACGTTCCCGATGCCGGCGACCACCTTCTGGTCCATCAGCAGCGCCCCGATGTGGGTGCGGCTCTTGCGGACGCGGTGGACGAACTCCTCGACGCGCCCGTCACGCCGCAACGGGTCCGGTCCGAGGCGGCTGGTGAGAACCTTCAGCTCCGCGGCGTCGAGCAGCTCACACGCCGTCGGGCCACGCAGGTCCAGGTAGTCGCCGTCGCCGACGATGCGCATCCGGACCGCACCTCGTGGCGGCGGCGGGCCGCCGGTACCGGTCTCGGCGGGGTCCACGACGTCCTGGTCCTCGTCGTCGTCCGCGTCGCCTGACAGCGGGCCGGGCGAGCCCGACGTCGTGGCGGCTCCGCTGCCGCGGGCGGCGTCGGCGGTGCCGGACAGGTAGGCGATGTCCCTGCCCTGGTAGGGCGAACGGGTCGCGGCCAGTTCGGCCTTGTCGTGGGCTGCGGGACCGAACACCCCGAACGCGACCCGACCGAAGAGCCCGAGGTGGACGTGGACCCAGCGGTGCGGCCCGAACGACACCAGCAGGTGCTTGCCGTCGGCGTCGGCCCTGCCGAACGTGGCACCGTCGATCTGGCGGGCACCGTCCTCGAACCGGCCCTGCGGACTCAGCACGCGGACGGGGAGACCGGCGAAGCGGCGGTTGAGTTCGCCTGCCAGCCGATGGATCGTGTGGCCTTCGGGCATGGGTCGAGCATCCCAGCCCGGCGAGGACCGGCGGTGCGGGGGGCGGGCGCACCGCTGCCCGAGGGGCGGCTCAGCCCGGGGGCAGGTCCGGCAGGGCGCCGTCGGTCTCGAAGGCGGCGAGCTCCGCGATCCGCCGGGAGTGACGTTCCTCTCCGCTGAACGCCGTGGCCAGGAAGGTGTCCACGAACAGCAGCGCGTCGGCGACCGGGTGCATCCGGGCCCCGACGGCCACGACGTTCGCGTCGTTGTGCAGCCGGCCCAGCCGAGCGGTCTGGACGCTCCACGCCAGCGCGGCCCGCACGCCGGCCACCTTGTTGGCGGCGATCTGCTCCCCGTTGCCCGACCCACCGACGACGACCCCGAGGCTGCCCGGGTCGGCGACGACGCCGAGGCCGGCGCGCAGGCAGTAGGTCGGGTAGTCGTCGGTGTCCGCGTAGACGGCCGGGCCGTGGTCGACCACCTCGTGCCCGGCGGCGCGGACGTGCTCGGCGATCGCCGTCTTGAGCTCGAGGCCGGCATGGTCGGATCCCAGGTGGACGCGCACGCCGGGCAGTGTGTCACCGGTGACGGACCCCTCCCTCGGCCCGCGTCCGGTCCCGGCGTCCGCCGCGGCCCCGGACGCGCCGCCGACGCCGGTCGTGCTGGGCGTCGACGGCCGGCGGGGGCGCTGGTGGGGCGCCCTGCTGCACCCCGACGGCTGGGTCGACCACCTGGACCTCGCCGACGCTTCGGCCGTGCGGCACGCCGCGGACCGCACCGGCGCCCGCGTCATCGGTGTCGACGTCCCCATCGGGCTGCCGGAGACCGGTCAGCGCTCGGCCGACCTCGCCGCACGAGCGCTGCTGCGGCCCGGCGGCGCCGGCTCGCGGGTGTTCCCGGCGCCGCCCCGCGCGGCGCTGGACGCACGCTCCCACGCCGAGGCCGTCGTGGTCGCCCGCAAGCTGACCGGACTGGGCGTCTCCGTGCAGACCTGGTGCCTCCGCCATGCGATCGCGTCGGGCGCGGAGCTGGCCGACGACGCCCGCGTCGTCGAGGTGCACCCCGAGGTGTCGTTCCTGGCGATGACAGGCTCGGTGCTGCCGTCGAAGAAGACCCCAGCCGGCCGGGCCCGCCGGCTCGCGGCCCTGGCTGACGCCGTTGCCGGACTGGACGTCACGGCCGTCCCGCCGCACGACGACGCGGTGGACGCCCTCGCGTGCGCGTGGACGGCACGGCGCTGGGCGGCCGGCACCGCTCGGGTCCTCGGAGGGGAACCCGACAGTGCCGGCCGTCCGATGCGGATCGTGAGCTGAGCCGCCCGATGCGGATCGTGAGCTGACTGATCGTCAGTCGACGACCGGTCCGCCGCCGCATCGGGTCGACACCGCCGGGTCGTGGACCGCCGTGGGGGCGGGTCCAGTCCGGTCTTCAGAGCTGTCCGGACCAGCGACGTCGCATCGGCGGATGACGCGAGGGGATCGGTCCCGGCGATCCTCCCGGGCAGCGGTGCACGCCCGACAGGGCACCGGGGCCACGTGGCGAAACGCCAACGTTCCCGTCACATCCATCGCGGGAGCTTCGAAGATGACGAACGCCCACCTACCACCGGACCGTCGTCACCACCGGCGGGGTGCGGCTGCCGGTGGTCGAGACGGTCACCAGCGATGCGGTCCCGATCGCGTTCGTTCACGGGGTCGGCAGTTCTTGGCGCGTGTGGCGGAGCGTTCTCGGCGACCCGGGTCTTGTCGGCGGACACCGGCTCATCGCCTTCGACCTCCGCGGCCACGGCACCCAACCGGTGCCGGAGGATGACCCAGCAGGTTGATGCCGCCCGCTGATCCGACGACGCCACGGCCGCGGCACCCTTCCGACCACGAGGAGCACGAATGACCCACACAGATCTGGCCGGCTTGAACGTCGAGGTCAAGGACGGCGTGGCGACCGTCACCATCGACAACCCACCGTTGAACCTGCTCGACGCGACACCACGTCGCTCACTCATCGCGTTCATCGACCAGGCCTGCGATGATGTGCAGGTCCGCGTCGTGGTCTTCGACAGCGCCGACCCGGACTTCTTCCTCGCGCACGGGGACCTGCACTTCGTCACCGACCCAGAGTCCTTCGCGGCGGTCGACCCGGGTGGCGCCGCTCGCCGTCGGCGCCACGTCGGGGAGTGCGGCCGCCTGGCGGACGACGCTGTCGACCTACGTGATCGGGGATCAGGACCGCGTACTGCAACCGGAGCTGGTCGACCGGTTCGCGGAACGGTGCGACAGCGTGCTGCGTTGGCCGACGAGCCACTCGACGTACCTGAGCCGACCGGAGGATGTCCGCGCTCTGGTGCACGACCTTCTCTGAGGCCGCCGATCCGCCGCGCCCCGCGGCGACTCCTCGCTCACACCCCTGCCCGCTGCGGCTTCATCGCCCGCTGACCTCTTCGTGCCGGGCGGGCCCGGGATGGGATGTCCACGACACCGCGCGGGCCGAACCGATCAGCCTCACGGCGTTCGCGGCCGTCAGCTCATGTGCGCGTCGGAGACGACCTGTCGGGTGCCGGACGGCCAGGGCTGGGGACGCCTACACAACGGGGATGATCCCTCCGTCGACCCGGAACTGCGCCCCGGTCAGCCACTTCGCCCGCCGCGACGCCAGGAACACGATCATCTCGGCGACGTCGTCGGGCTCGCCGGAACGGCGCATCGGCACGTTCAGGCGTTCAGCGAGCAGACGCTGCGCTTCGTCGAGGCTGACGCCCTCGGCATCGGCCATCTTCTGATGGTGCGCGACGGCGCCCGGGGTCGCCACGAAGCCTGGCAGCACGTTCACCACGCGCACGCCGTGCTCGCCGACCTCCGTCGCCAGCGTCCGGCTGTAGGCGTTGAGCGCGGCCTTCGCCGCGGCGTAGGCGATCTGCCCTCCCTGCGGCATCAGGCTCGCGATCGACGACACGTGCACGACCACGCCGGAACCGCGTTCCACCATCCCCGGCACCAGGATGCGGTCGAGCCGCACCACGCTCAACAGGTTCGCGTTCAGGTCTGCGAGCCAGGACTCGTCCGTGCGCTCGAGCGACGCGACGGGCGCGGTCGACGAACCGGCGTTGTCGACCAGGACGTCCACGCCGCCGACCGCGTCGAGCACCTTCGCGCCCACCTCCGCGACGCCGGCAGCCGTGGACAGGTCGCCCGTCAGGAAGACGGCGGGCAGCTCCTCCTCGGGGGCCGTCCGCGCTGTGGCCACCACGGTGGCTCCCGCCTCGGCGAAACGGCGCACCGCCTCCGCGCCCAAGCCGCGACTCCCGCCGGTCACCAGCACACGAAGGCCCTCGAGCCCCTCGTCGATCATGTCTGCTCCCTCGCCAACGTGAACCTGACTCACCAACTCTGTAGTGAGTCTGGTTCACGTTGTCATCGCCGGAGGAGGATCCGGTGACCCGACCGCTGCGCGCAGACGCGCACGCAACCGGGAGGCCCTGCTCACTGCCGCTCGTGCCGGGCGAGCCGATGCCCGGCGGCCGTAGGTCTGCTGGGGCGGCTGGTCGGTCGTCAGCTCCCCTGCCGCCCGAGGCCACAGGGGTCCCAGACCGCTCGCGTCACCCCGCTCGTCTCGACCAGGCCGCATCTGTCGGCCGTCCCAGTTCCTTGGCGGTGAGACTGGGACCCGCGACAGGACCCCGACCACGTGCGTGCTCGCGGTCGGGGAATCGGTGTTGCACGACAAATGTCCTGAGCGAGCCGGCCGATGTGGTGACGTCGGTGAGGTTGGTGCCGCCCTGTGTGCTACCCGGAGTTCGTTGACGCAGGCGCTCGTCTGGCGCGAAGGGTCTTGGTCGCGCTTTCACACCCGTCAGGTTCGTCAGGTCGGCGGGATGGCGGCGAGAAGCCCGCGTGGATCGAAGATCGCATTCACCTCCGTGATGCGACCACCGGAGATCTTCATCCGGCTTGCGGTCTCGACGGGGGCCGCCACGGTGGTGTGCAGCGTGAACCACGTCAGCACCTCCGAGTCTTGGACGAACACATGGTGCACGACGATGTCGGTCATGATGGCGGCCGTGCCGCGCATCGCGCTCAGGTACTCGTCCGCATCATCGCTCCCGCCCAGCGGCCCCCGGAAAGAACCGGTGTCAGCCAAGGTGGAGCGCAGCGTCTCGAAGTCGCGCTGCCTCCATGATGTGAAATACGTCTCCACTGTGCTACGCGGGTCTGCTGTCATTGCGGGACCTCTCAGGAGGGCGGCGGTGCACGTGGTCGTAGGCAGCGTAGTTGCCTGTCTTGCGCTGAACAACTCCACGGCCGGCTCGACTTCGCGTAGAAGAAGGGACGCCGACGAGACAGGGAGGCTTGTTCACCGGCCACACGGAGAACTCGAGTCCGAGGACTGCCGCGATGGTGGTGGCGAACGTATCGAACGGTCTCTGGTAGTCGGTGTGCAGGATGCGCCAGGTCTTCAGGTTGGCGATGGTCTGCTCGGTCCGCCACCGGACTCGGTTGACCGCCGTGTTCGCGTCCCTTCCCCAGTCGAGCAGGTCGCGGGAGGCGGCTTCCTGATCGGCGGGATCGGGAACGGGGTCTGGTACCCATGCAGTCAATGATGGTCAAGCGGCGACAAGCCGGGTTGCGGACCCGAGAGGTGGGCCAGGCGAGGAGTGGGCCTTCGGCTCTCGGCAGCGAGTGACGCGCTGCTCCACGAGGCCCGCGCGACCCTCGACGCCGCGCAAGCGGCCGCCCGGCGGACCCGGCCTCTGCGAAACGGCGCAGCGCCGCCGCCAGGTCACGGCTCCCACCGGTCACCAACACGGCAGGCCCGCAACCCCTTCGTCAATCACTTCTGCTCCCTCCATAGGGTGAACGTGACTCAGGAACCGTGTCCTGACTCTGGTTCACCTCACCATCGCCCGAGGAGGATCCGGTGTCCCGACCGCTGCGCGCGGACGCGCGACGCAACCGAGAGGCCCTGCTCACCGCTGCCCGTGCCGCACTGCGGGGCGGCGAGCCGGACATCCACGTCGACGAGATCGCTCGGCGCGCCGGAGTGGCGGTAGGGACGCTGTACCGGCACTTCGACACGCGCGAAGCGGTGATCGAGGAGGTCTTCCGGCAGGAACTCGACGACCTCTGCGCCTCGGCGCGCGACGGCGACCTGCACGCGTTCCTCATCCGGCTCGTCACGTACTCGACGAGGAGCAAGGGCATGGCCGCGGCCCTCGAAGCCGTCATGACCACCGCCTCACCGGTGTTCGACGAAGCCCGCCGGCGGATGGAGGAGACGCTCGACGAGCTCCTGGAACGGAACGTCGCCGCGGGTAACACCCGTGCTGACGTGACCGGGCACACGGTGCTGCGTGCGCTCGGCGGCGTCTGCTCCCCGCGCGCTGTCGAAGAGGAGTCGCTGCACATCGTCGAACTCTTCTTCGACGGCCTGCGCTACGGCGTCGACAGCCCGGACCGCACCCGCTGCTGACGCGCCGTCCGGGCGCTACCGCTCGGCGACGGGCCAGCCGAGCGTGCCGTTCGCGCGGACATCGAGCCGGCACCGCCCGGGTCCAAGGAGGCGAACCCGACGGTGCCGGCCGGCCGATGCGCATCGCACCCGACTCTCCGGACAGGGGTGGCGACGCGGGTCGTCAGGTGGGACAGGTCAGTCGAAGACGGGGCCGCGGGTCCGGGTGCGCTTGAGCTCGAAGAAGCCGTCGGTGCCGGCGACGAGCACGCAGCCGTCCCACAGCCTTCCCGCGGCCTCGCCCTTCGGGGCCGGGCTGACGACCGGACCGAAGAACGCGACGCCGTTGACGCTGATCACCGGCGTCCCGACCTCGGTGCCGACCTGGTCCATCCCCCTGTGGTGGCTGGCGATCAGTTCCTCGTCGAACGCGGTGTCGTCCGCGGCGTCCGCCAGCGACGCCGGCAGTCCGACCTCGGTGAGCGCGGCCTCGAGGGTCTCCCGGGTCTTCGGCGCCTGCTCGAGGTGGTACCGCGTTCCCAGCGCCGTGTAGAGCGGCAGCAGCACCTCCTGGCCGTGCGCGCGCGCGGCGGCGATCACCACCCGGACCGGACCCCACGCCTCGTCCATCCCCTTGCGGTAGTCCGCCGGAAGGTCCTTGTCGCGGTTGAGGTAGGCCAGGCTCATCACGTGCCACGAGGTGCTGACCGGGCGGATGCGCTCGACCTCGAGCATCCATCGCGAGGTCATCCACGCCCAGGGGCAGATCGGGTCGAACCAGAAGTCGGCGTTGTCACGGGCGACGGGCGGGACGCCCGGCGACGCGGGCGCGGTGCCGAGGGTGGTCCCAACGGTGGTGGTGGTCATGACCCGACGGTAATCCCGCATCCGGGGCTCGGCCTGGGACCTGCGTGAGACCATCGCCCGATGCCAGGGACCAACCTCACCCGGGACGAGGCCGCGGCCCGCTCGGACCTTCTCGTCGTCGACGACTACGACGTCACGCTCGACCTCGGCGGTGACGGTACGACCTTCCCCTCCACGACGGTGGTGCGCTTCGCCTGCACCGAGCCGGGGTCCTCGACGTTCGTGGACCTCATCGCACCGGTCGTCCGCGAGGTCGTGCTCAACGGCCGTTCGCTGGACCCGGCGACGGTCGTGGCCGACAACCGCCTGCTGATCTCGGACCTGGCCGAGACGAACGAGCTGCGGGTCGTCGCCGACTGCGCGTACATGCGGACCGGTGAGGGCCTGCACCGCTTCGTGGACCCCGCCGACGGGCTCACCTACCTCTACACGCAGTTCGAGGTCCCCGACGCCCGGCGGGTGTTCGCGACCTTCGAGCAGCCGGACCTCAAGGCCTCCTTCACCGTCCACGTCACGGCACCCGCCGCGTGGGACGTCGTCTCCAACTCCCCGACCCCGGCGCCGCTGCCCGTCGAGCAACGCGCGGACGGGACGACGCTGGCCCGCTGGGACTTCGAGCCGACCGGGCGCATCTCCACCTACCTGGTGGCCGTCGTCGCCGGCCCGTACGTGAAGGTGACCGACACCTACACCGGTCGGTTCGGGACGGTGCCGCTGGCGCTGTACTGCCGGCCCTCGATCGCTGCGCACCTGGACGCCGAGGACCTGTTCACCGTCACCAGGCAGGGTCTCGCCTTCTACGAGGAGCAGTTCGCCTGCGCCTACCCGTTCGGCAAGTACGACCAGCTGTTCGTGCCCGAGTACAACGCCGGCGCGATGGAGAACGCGGGCGCGGTGACGTTGCGGGACGAGTACGTGTTCCGGTCGCGCCAGACCGCCAGCGCCTACGAGGCCCGCGCGAACACCGTCCTGCACGAGCTCGCTCACATGTGGTTCGGGGACCTGGTGACCATGCGCTGGTGGGACGACCTGTGGCTCAACGAGTCCTTCGCCGAGTGGGCCTCCCACTGGTCCAGCGTCGCGGCGACCTCCTACACCCAGGCATGGGTGAACTTCGCCGCCCGGAAGAACTGGGCCTACCGGGCCGACCAGCTGCCCTCCACCCACCCGGTCGCGGCGGACATGACCGACCTGGAGACCGTCGAGGCGAACTTCGACGGCATCACCTACGCCAAGGGCGCCTCGGCGCTGCGACAGCTGGTCGCCTGGGTCGGGGAGAAGGAGTTCGTCGACGGCCTCCGCGTCTACTTCGCCGAGCACGCGTTCGGCAATGCGACCTTCGCGGACCTGCTGTCCGCACTGGAGGACAGCTCCGGCCGCGAGCTCGGCGACTGGGCCCGGCTGTGGCTGCGCACCACCGGGGTGAACACCCTGCGCCCGGAGTCGACCCTCGACGCGAACGGCCGCTACACCTCGTTCACCGTCGTGCAGAGCGCTGCTCCGGAGCACCCGACACTACGGCCGCACCGGATGGCGATCGGCACCTTCGACGCCACCCCGTCGGGACTGCTCCGCCGCGGCCGGTTCGAGCTCGACGTGACCGGGGAGCGGACCGGGGTGCCCGGGCTGGTCGGGGAGTCCGCACCGGACCTGGTGCTGCTCAACGACGACGACCTCACCTACGCCAAGGTCCGTCTGGACGAGCGTTCGCTCGCGACGCTGCTCACCGGGGTGGACACCCTGGGCGAGCCGCTGGCCCGGTCGCTGTGCTGGACGGCCGCCTGGGACATGACCCGCGACGCCGAGCTGGCGGGCACCGACTACGTCGAGCTCGTCCTGCGTGGGCTGGTCGCCGAGACCGAGATCGCCGCTGTGCAGATCCTCGCCGCGCAGGCCGCGTCGGCGATCGAGAACTACGTCGCCCCGGAGAACCGCGACGCCGTCCGCGCCCGGTGGACCACCGGCCTGCGCGGGCTGCTGCTCGCCGCGCCGTCGGGCAGTGACCTGCAGCTGCAACTGACCCGTTCGCTGGCGGCCTCCGCCGTGACGCAGGAGGACCTGGCGTTGCTGACCGGGCTGCTGGACGGCAGCACGCCCCTGACGGGGCTCGACGTCGACACGGACCTGCGCTGGACGCTGGTCACCGGTCTCGCCCGCCGCGGCAGGGCCGACGATGCGGTGATCGCCGCCGAACTGGCCCGGGACGCCACCATCTCGGGGCAGGAGTACGCCGCAGCCGCATCCGCCGCCCGCCCGGACCGCGCCGCCAAGCAGCGCGCATGGGACGACGTGGTCGGCAACGACGACGTCGCGAACGGGACGAAGACCGAGGTGGGACGGTCGATCTGGCAGGGCGGTCAGGCCGAGGTGCTCGCCGAGTTCGTCGACCGGTACTTCACCGACGCGGACACCATCTGGGAACGGGCCACCCCCACGATGGCCACCCTGTTCCTGGTGTCGATGTTCCCGCGGGTCGCCGACTCCCCCACCGTCGTGGACCGCGCCGATCGCTTCCTGGCGGCGACCGGGGCGGGCTCGGCCGTCCGGCGCTTCGTCGGGGAGGGTCGCGCGGACGCGGTCCGGGCGACCGCCGCGCAACAGAAGGACCGGACGACGAGTCGCTGAGAGCGACGGTCCCGGTCGGGTGCACCGGCGCCGGGAGGGTCAGCCAGCGGCGGGTGAGGTGCCCCCGGCGGGGACCGGACGGCGCCGCGGCGGCCCGGCGATCTGCCCCAGCTGCTGGAGGCCGGACACCAGGGCGCGGACGAGGTACCCCTCGCCGATGACCCGCCCGACGGAAGCGGCAACCGCGGCGCAGGCGTCGTCGTCGATGCGACGGCCCGCCCGGCGCCCGGTGACGATCTCCAGCGCCCGGGCGGTGGGGTCCACCACGATGAGCACGGACCGGTCCGGGTCCGCCATGTCCGCGTGCACCTGCTCGGCGTAGGTCCGCACGGGACCGCCGACGTCGTGGAGCACCACGGCGAACTTCAGGCCGCTGGCCTCGCCCGCGTACTGCAGGGCGCGTTGCACCTCACCTCGCCCACGGGAGCTGAAGCCGTCACCACCGGGCACCCGAACCACCCGATCCCAGTCGGGTGGCACCGGCCCGGGGGGAGGTGTCCGATCCGTCCCCTGCGCCCTCGTCCGCAGTGGAGCTGTCAGCAGCGGCCGCATCCGGCCCGGAGCCACCGTCCTGCAGGCCCTGACCGGACTGACCGGGGCCCGCGCCGTCGCGGTCCGGCTGCGCGACCTCGCGGTGCATTCCGCTGGCCTCGCCCGTCTCGGTCCGCGGGCCGGACCCGCTGCGGGCGGCCGCATCGACAGACCCGGCATGCGGGCCGGTGAAGACGGCCGTCGCGGACGTGCCCCGGGCCCGGCGGGTGCCCGACTGGAGCATCACCAGGGCCACGATCACCGCCATCGCGGCGACCGGCAACCCGACGAACACCCCGATGGTCTGCAGCAGGGGCCACGTGTCGGAGGTCGGGAGCCCCTGCGGGTTGTCCGCCGGGATCCCGGACAGGAGCGCGAGGGCGGCCGCGGGCATCTGCATGTTCGACACGGTAGTGCTCGGCCGGCAGTCGACTCCGACGACCCGTCGCGCCCGTCGCAGTGAGCGGCCGTCAGCCGAGGCCGCGCGCGACCACGTCGAACAGGTGCCCGGCGCGCCCGTCGGCAGCCGCGTCCGCCAGCAGCACCGGGTGACCGTCCGGGCCGGACAGGGGAAGCCGCCAGTTCGGGTACTCCACCGACGTGCCCGGCTGGTTCTGCGTCGTCCGGTCCCCGACCGCGTCGGTCAGCGCCACCGCGACCAGCCGGGACGGCGTGAGCGCCACGTAGCGGTGCAGCGCGGTGAGCACGGCCTCCTCGGACCGGTCGTCCACGTCGAGCAGACCCGCCTGCTCCAGAGCGGCCATCCACCGGTCCCGGTCCGCGGAGTCCGCTGCCGCCTCCTGCTCGACCGGGCGGGTCAGCAGGCCGAGCCGTTCCCGCAGCGCGATGTGGGTGCCGGCGAGGTATCCGGCGGTCGGTGGGAGGTCATGGACGGTCACCGAGCCGAGGGCGAGCTCCCGCCACTGCGCGGGCGGTTTCGGCGCACCGGCGCCGTCCCGTTCGAACCACAGCACGGACGTCCCGAGGACCCCGCGCTCGACGAGGACGTCGCGGACCCACGGTTCGACGTTGCCGAGGTCCTCCCCGACGACGGCGGCGCCCGCGCGGGACGCCTCCAGCAGCAGGATCGCCAACATCGCCTCGTGATCGGAGCGCACGTAGGTCCCCGCCGACGGCAGCCCACCCACCGGGACCCACCAGAGCCGGAACAGCCCGAGCACATGGTCGATCCGCAGGCCCCCGGCGTGACGGAGCACGTGTCGCAGCTGCTCCCGGTAGGCCGCGAACCCGGTCTCGGCCAGTCGGTCGGGCCGCAACGGCGGGGCCGACCAGTCCTGGCCCTGCTGGTTGAACGCATCCGCCGGGGCCCCGACGGAGACCCCCGTCGCGAACACGTCCTGCAGCGCCCACGCGTCGGCTCCGCCCGGGTGAACCCCGATGGGCAGGTCGTGGACGATCCCCAGCGCCATCCCGGCACCGGCCGCGCGCCGGGCGGCAGCGGCCAGCTGGGTGTCGGCCTGCCACTGCAGCCAGGCGTGGAAGGACACCCGGTCCGCGAGCTGCTCGGCGGCCGCGGCGACCTCGGCCGAGCGCGGGTCCCGGAGTGGCTCGGGCCAGCGGGTCCAGTCAGGGCCGTGGACCTCGCACAACGCCGACCACACGGCGAACTCGGTCAGCGCCCGACCGGCGGCCACCCGGTGCCGGGTGAACTCCAGCTCGCGGGCGACCGAACGCGGTCGTGCCCACACCAGCTCCAGCGCGGCCCGCTTCGCGGTCCAGGCCACGTCCCGGTCCAGCAACCCGTCGGCGGTCGGGGCGGACGCCGTCGCCCGCAGTCCCTGCAGTTTGCGGTGGTCGCCCGGGGTGAGGGCCGCGGCCTCCGGGACGTCCTCGACACGCAGGTAGAGCGGTGAGGTGAACCGCCGCGTCGCGGGCAGGTACGGCGAGTTCTCCAGCGGGGACACGGGTGCGCCGGCCAGCAGGGGGTTGACCAGGGTGAAGCCGGCACCGTGCCCCGCGGCGGTCCACACCGCGAGCTCGGCCAGGTCCGCCAGGTCCCCCGTCCCCCAGGACCCACCGGACCGGACGCTGTAGAGCTGGGTCTGGACGCCCCACTGACGCCCGCCCACCGTCGGCGGGAGCCGGTCGGGGGCGACGACCAGCAGCGACTGCTCGACCCGACCGCCGTCCAGCTGCACCCGGACCCGGTGGTACCCGGGGGGCAGCCCGGCGGGCAGCTCGAACAGCGCCTCGCCCACCAGCGCCCCGTCCACCTCGCGGGGCCCGACGTCGTGGCGCAGCTGGGAGGTGGGCACGACGTCGCCCGACTCGGTGAGCACCTCGGCGGTGACCACCGTGCCGTGGGGTACGTGCACGGCCACGGTGGCCGGGCGCGACGTCCGGGCGACGACGTGGGTGGGCAGCACGGCCCGCCACCGGTCGTCGTGGTGGCGCACCAGTGCGGCGGCGGCCCGGTCGTCGGCGCCCGCGTCGACGTCGAGCGCCGCGAGGACCGCCACGACCGTCGCGGCGGACACCGCGTGCCGGCGTCCCTGCCAGTCCTCGTAGACGGTGTCGACCCGGTAGGCATCGGCCAGTTCAGCGAGAGCACCGCTCACTCTCTGTGGCCCGGTCGTGGCGTCGCCGGTCGGGCCGGCTGCCGTGTCGTGCGTCACACCGGCACCGCGGCCCCGCGCGGGCGGGGAGCCAGGTGCGCCCACGGCCGGGCGCGTTCCAGCGAGCCGGCCAGTGACAGCAAGCCCGCGTCACCGCCGGCGCGGCCGGCCAGCATCACCCCGATCGGTAGGGGGTCGGGTGCGGCGGTCCACCCCAGCGGCAGCGACACCGCCGGGACTCCCGTCGCGTTCCACAACGCGGTCCACGGGGTGAAGCGGGTCTGGGCCGTGAAGTCGGCAGCCGGGTCGGCGTCGTCCCGCAGGGCGCCGACCGACCCGGGCAGCTGCGCCAGGGTCGGGGTCAGCACCGCGTCGAACCCGGCGAGAGCGGCGCTCACATCACGCGCGGCCTGCCGGAAGGCCTGCTGGGCCCTGGCCACGTCGACGGCTCCGGCCCCTCCCGAGGTCTCCCGCAACCAGCGGGTCAGCGGGCGCAGCAGGTGTTCGGTGCCGGGCGGCAGCTCCATGGCCGCGAAGCCGATCCCCCAGACCAGCACGAAGCCTTCGCGGACCGCATCGGGGAGCGCGAGGTCGACGTCGACCACGTCGTGGCCCAGCGACAGCAACAGCTGGGTGGTGTCGTCGCAAGCGTCGAGGACCTCGGGGGCGACCGGGGCGTCGGGGTCCAGCACGGGCCGGACGCACCGGGCGACCCGCAGGGGACCGGGGTCGGCGGCCACGGCGTCCACGAGACCGCCGGCTCCGCCGTGCCAGGTGGCGTCCCCGGCGGCGGGTCCGGCGACGGCGTCCAGGAACGACGCCGTGTCGCGCACGCTGCGCGACAGGCACCCGTGCACACCGAGTCCCAGCAGGTCCGGAACACCGGGAGCACTGCTCACCAGGCCGCGGGACGGCTTGAGGCCCACCAGCCCGCAGACGCTCGCCGGGATCCGCAGCGACCCGCCGCCGTCGGAACCCTGCGCGAGCGCGACGATCCCCGCGGACACCGCGACGGCCGAGCCACCGCTGCTCCCACCGGCTGACCGCCCGGGGTCCCACGGGGTCCGGGCCGGCGGCGCGACATCGGGTTCGGTGTAGCAGGGGGCGCCGAACTCCGGGGTGTTGGTCTTGCCGATGCTCACCAGCCCGGCGCGCTCCATCCGCAGGACCACCTCGGCCGAGACGGTCGGCACCGTGTCGGCGGTGGCCGCGGACCCGAAGGTGGTGCGGACGCCCGCTGTCGCGGTGAGGTCCTTGATGGCGGTCGGGACGCCGAGCAGCCGTGGCAGGCGGTCCGGGTCCGCGTTGCCGTCGCGTCGCGCCGACCCCAGCACCGCGTCCGCGCGGTCCGCCGCGGCGAGGGCGAGCTCCGGGGTGACAGTGACGAACGCACCGAGCGTGTCCGCCTGTGCGCGCCGCAGGGCCTCCTCGACGAGCTCGCGGGAGCTGACCTCACCGCGCCGCAGAGCCCCCGCCAGAGCTGTCGCGTCCGGCCACGCGGGCGGGTGGGACGACGCCGCGGCGACCGGGTCGACTGCCACGGGACGCGACCCTAGCGGCCCCTGTCCGCGTCGGCCCTGCCCACCAGCCCGTCCCAGTCCGTCGGCGACGGCCGCATGGGGGTCCGCTCGGCCGCCGAGGCCTCCAACGCGGCGGCGACCGCCTCGAACTCCGCGAGCGCGGCGGTGGGGTCCTCGACGACCTCCCGGGCGATGACCTCGGGGGCCGGCTGGGAGTCGAAGTCCGCCAGCGCGGCGTCCCGCAGCCAGGTGATGCCGAGGTTGGCCTCGTCGCGGGCGACCAGCTCGTCGTGGCTGGAGCTGTGGACGCGCTCGGACTCAACGCGCTCCGACCGCGGCCGTCCGTGCCGGGAGCACGAGACGACGTCGTCGAGGTGCTGGCGTCGCAGGGGGTTCTGCTCGAGTGTGAAGCGCTGGTTGGTGCGCGGGTCGTAGACCAGAGTCGCTCGGTCCACGGCCGGCCGTCGCTGCGGGTCCGCCGCCGGTCGGAGAACAGGACGTTGGTCCTGAACTCCTGGGCGTGAGAGATGCCGGTGGGCAGCCGCAGCATCGTGCGCAGGTCGAGTCGCGCAGGAGTCGGCGGCGAAGCACCTCGGACGCCCGCGGCCACCGCTTCGACGAGCTGCTCGAAACGCTCGTCCACCTCGTGCGCCTCGGAGGGTTCGACCTCGAGAGCTGTGTCGTCTCCTCGACGTAGCGCGAGCCCAGTACTGCCCTCTCGAAGGCCGACGAGGGTGTGACGGGTCAGTGCGTGAAGCGACGCTGGAGTCCGGCCGGGGCCCTCGAGCTCCCCCCCAGACGGCCCAGTCGCTCATCGACGTCCTGAAGTGCAGACGTCCTGGAGTGCGGAAGCCAACGGTCCCAACGAAGCCAGCCGGACCTGACCCGGCATCTCAGGTGCCTGAACGAGGCGTACCTCAAGCTCCGACGTCATCGCTCCCACCTCCCTTGTCTGTCTGGTCCACGGCCCAGTGCGCCGATGCTGGCTCACATCTGCAAGCGGCGGCCACACCATCGAGACCCGATGAGCCGTGCCACCAGTGTCGGCACACCCGGCGACCGGCGACCTTGCTGCCCGGTGTGCGAGGGACGGCAGGTCACCCCAGGGAGCTCACCGTCGGTGGCTCGTCGAACAGGCATCCCTGCACGGCGATCCACCCTTCTTGCCCGGCGCGCTGGAGAGCACCCGGGTCCGGCGGCACCGTGCTGACCTCGAGCGCCGCGGCGTGGGTGTCAGGGCGGTGAGCACGGCGTCGACAGAGGTTCTCGTTCCCGGCCACGACAGCGAGAGGCGCTGCTCGGGTGATCGCGTCGACGAGAGTGTTGAGAGCGGTGCTCACCCCGGGGCCTCGTACCGCCGGGGGTCGAACCCCCGTACGTCCAACGATGCCGCTGGATACAGCCCGACGACGCCGGCATCTGCGCGCTCGACCGGGTTCCGCTCCGCGGCCAGGCCGCCGAGGAGGTTGGCGGCGCTCATCGTGGTGAGGCCGATGCGGTCGGCGGCGACGCTGAGCGTCGCAGGCCGGTCGTTAGAGACGGAGTGCCCGTGCGGCGCGCGGACCGGCGCCCGCCGGGCACGGTAACCGGATGGCGCCCCCGAAGCCCGCCGGTCGACGCGGCGCCGCGCCTCCCTGGTTCGGGGCACCGGCCGACGGACACCCCCTACCGTCGCGGACATGAGGACCACCTACCCGGACGCCCGCCGCGCCGACACCGTCGACACACTGCACGGCACCGCCGTACCCGACCCGTACCGCTGGTTGGAGGACGGCGCCGCACCGGAGAGCCGGGCCTGGTCCGATGCGCAGGCCGAGCTGTTCGCCGCGCACCGGGACCGGTGGCCGGCGACCGCCGCGTTCACCGAACGGCTGACCGCGCTGGCCGGGACCGGGAGCGTCGGGACCGCCGTCGTCCGGGGCGGGACGGTCTTCGCCACCCGCCGGGAGCCGGGGCAGGAGCACGCCGTGTTGTCCGCCCGCCCGCACGACCCCACCAGCGGCCGGCCCGGTGACGCCGACGGGTGGCGCGTGCTGGTCGACCCGATGGCGCTGGACCCCAGCGGCGCCACGACGCTGGACTCGTGGGAGCCCTCGCCCGAGGGCGACCGCGTCGCCGTGCAGGTGTCGGCGGCCGGCACCGAGGAAGCGGTGCTCACCGTCCTGGACGTCGCGACCGGTGAGCAGGTCGACGGCCCGCTGGACCGCACGCGGTACTCCCCCGTCGCGTGGCTCCCCGGTGGGCAGGCCTACCTCCACGTGCGCCGACTGGACCCCGCGCTGGTGCCGGCCGACGAGGTGGCCTACCACCGCCGCGTCTGGCTGCACCGGCTCGGTCAGGACCCCGCCGAGGACGTCGAGGTCTTCGGCGCCGGACTCGAGGTCACCAACTACTACGACGTGGACGTCAGCCCGGACGGCCGTTGGCTGGTCGTGTCGGCCGCGCAGGGCACCTCGCCGCGCAACGACGTGTGGATCGCGGACCTCGGTGCCGGCTCGGTGTCGGCCGCGACGCCGGAGTTCACCGAGGTCCATGTCGGGGTCGACGCGCAGAGCCGGGCCGAGGTGGCCGCCGACGGGCGGCTGTACGTGCTCACCGACCTGGACGCGCCCCGCGGCCGGTTGGCCGTGGCCGACCCCGAGCGCCCGCAGCCCGCGCACTGGACCGACCTCGTCCCGGAGGACCCGGAAGCGGTGCTCGCCGACTGGGCGCTGCTCGGCGGCCGGGACGCGGAGCGGCCGCTCGTCGCAGTGGCGACCGCCCGTCACACCGTCGGGGCGGTGACCCTGCGCGACACCGAGTCCGGGGCGCGCGTCGCCGAGGTCGCCCTGCCCGGCGTCGGGACCGTCGGCGTGCTGTCGGCCGACCCGGCCGGTGGTCCCGAGCTGTTCCTGAGCTGGACCGACTTCGTCAGCCCGCCGCGGGTGCTGCGGGTCGACACCTCGGCCGGCGTGGGTGCCGAGACCCTGCCGGAGGTGGACCGCGAGCCGGTCGAGCTGGTCGTCGACGCGCAGCTGTGGGCCGGGGTACCGGGCACCCCGGACCTGTCCGGCGTCACCACCGGCGTCCACGTCGTGCGCTCCGCGGACGGCACCCCGATCCGGCTGTTCGTCCTGTCACCGTCGGCCGACAGCGAGGCGGGCGGCTCGGGCGGTGGTTCAGGGAGCGGATCCGGCAGCGCACCGGCCCGACCGCGCCCGACTGTCCTCTACGGCTACGGCGGCTTCGGCATCTCCCTGGCGCCCTCGTTCAGCCCGATGGCGCTGGCCTGGGTGCAGGCCGGTGGGGTGTGGGCGGTCGCGTGCCTGCGCGGCGGCGGCGAGGAGGGCGAGGCCTGGCATCGCGCGGGGATGCGGGCGGCCAAGCAGAACGTGTTCGACGACTTCGCGGCCTGCGCGGACCACCTCGTCGACCGGGGCTGGACGACCCGGGACTCGCTCGGTGTGATGGGCGGCTCGAACGGCGGGCTGCTCGTCGGAGCAGCGCTCACGCAGCGGCCCGACGCGGTGGCCGCGGTGGTCTGTTCCGCGCCCCTGTTGGACATGGTCCGGTACGAGTCCTCCGGCCTGGGCGCCAGCTGGAACGACGAGTACGGGCGGGCCGACACCGAACAGGAGTTCCGCTGGCTGGCGGGCTACTCGCCCTACCACCACGTCACGCCCGGCACGGCCTACCCGGCGGTGCTGTTCACGCTGTTCGACTCCGACACCCGCGTGGACCCCATGCACGGGCGCAAGACGGCCGCAGCGCTGCAGTCCGCGACCGCCGCGGACCCCGACGCACGGCCGGTCCTGGTCCGCACCGAGGGCCAGGTCGGGCACGGCGCCCGGTCGGTGTCACGGTCGGTCGCCCTCGGCGGTGACGAGCTGGGGTTCCTGGCCCATCAGCTGGGCCTGCTCGTCGCGCCCCGCCCGTGACGGCCGCGCCCCGGTGGCTGGGTGACCTGTGGTCGTCCGTGTGGGACCCCGGCCTGCACATCGTCGCGATCCTGGTGGTCGCCGTGGTCGTCCGCCTCGTCCTGCACCGCGTCATCACCCGGTGGGCAGGGCGGTCGGCGCGGGGCGGCGCGCGCGAGGCGCCGGAGCGCGTGCTCGGCAGCAGGCTCGCCGCGCAGGTGTTGGTGGACAGCACCGTCGGGTCCGGTGAGCGGCGCCGTCAGCGGGTGCAGACGATGGCCTCGGTCGGCCGGAGCGTCACCTCCATCGTCGTGTTCTTCGTGGCAGGGTTGATGATCCTGTCCGAGCTCGGGCTGGACATCGCGCCGGTGCTGACCAGCGCCGGCGTCCTCGGGGTCGCGCTGGGGTTCGGGGCGCAGAACCTGGTCAAGGACTTCCTGTCGGGTACCGCGATCCTGCTGGAGGACCAGTTCGGGGTCGGGGACGTGGTCGACGTCGGCCCGGTCACCGGCGTCGTGGAGGGCGTGGCGCTGCGGACGACCCAGATCCGCGACGTGACAGGTGCTCTCTGGTTCGTCCGCAACGGGGAGATCCTCCGGGTGGCCAACAAGAGCCAGGGCTGGGCGCGGGTGCTGCTCGACGTCGAGGTGGCCCCGGACGCGGACCTGGACCGCGCGAAACAGGTCCTCGTCGACGCCGCCGTGACCCTGGCCGCCGAACCCGGGTGGGCCGAGGCGGTCACCGAGCCGCCGACCAGCTGGGGGGTCGAGTCGATGTCCGGGGACCGTGCGGTGATCCGGCTGGTCCTGGTCACGACGCCGGAGAAGAAGGACGACGTCGCCCGGGAGCTGCGCCGCCGCATCGGTCCCGCGCTGCACGACGCGGGCGTCGAGCTGCCCGCGCCCGGCGCGAGCGCGCTGACCCGACTGGCCGCGTCCCCTCCCTGACCGCGACCTGCCCCGGATTGTCGTCGAGTGGCGATCGGAGCTCGCTCAGCGAGCTCAGATCGCCACTCGATCGGTCTCCGGCCACCCACCGGGCCCGGCAGGCCCCGCGGCGTGAGGGGCCGACCGGCGTCGGCTGCGACACTGGGGCTCGTGAGCACGCCAGCGACGGAGTCCGCCTCCTTCTACGACGCCGTCGGCGGAGCGCCGACCTTCCTCGCCCTCGTGACACGGTTCTACGAGGGCGTGGCGCGGGACCCGGTCCTGCGTCCGATGTACCCCGACGCCGATCTCGGCGCGGCCGCGGACCGGCTGCGGATGTTCCTCGAGCAGTACTGGGGCGGTCCCACCACCTACCAGGACCAGCGAGGTCACCCGCGACTGCGGATGCGCCACGCACCGTTCGCCGTCACCCCGACCGCCCGCGAGCACTGGCTGACCCACATGGGTCACGCGGTGACGTCGCTGGGGTTGCCGGCGGACCTGCGGCGCCAGCTCTGGGGCTACCTCAGCTCAGCCGCCGACTCCCTGGTCAACACCGACGAGCCCGAACCGACCTCTGGAGGTCCCATGTCACCGGAACGTCCCACCTCCCTGCCGGCACCGACGATCCCGGTGGTGCGGCGGTGACCCCCACGATGGACGTCCCCGGGGGGACCACGGCCGTGACTGCGAGTGGGGCCGACTGGCGGGTCCGCGACCCCGACTGGTGGAAGACCGCGGTCGTCTACCAGGTCTACATCCGCAGCTTCGCCGACAGCGACGGGGACGGGCTCGGTGACCTGGAGGGCCTGCGCCGCAAGCTCCCGCACCTGTCGGCGCTCGGCGTCGACGCCCTGTGGATCAACCCGTGGTACCCCTCTCCGATGGTCGACGCCGGGTACGACGTTGCCGACTACCGCGACATCGAGCCCGCGTTCGGGACACTCGCGGACAGCGAGCGCTTCCTCGCCGAGACGCATGCGGCCGGTATCCGCGTCCTGCTGGACATCGTCCCCAACCACACCAGTTCCGAGCACGCCTGGTTCGTGGCGGCGCTGGCCGGAGATCCCGCGGCCCGCGCCAGGTACGTGTTCCGGCCGGGTCGCGGACCGGCCGGCGACGAGGCGCCGAACAACTGGCAGTCCAGCTTCGGCGGCCCGGCGTGGACCCGGACGAAGAACCCCGACGGGACCCCGGGCGACTTCTACCTGCACCTGTTCGCTCCCGGCCAGCCCGACCTGGACTGGTCCAACCCCGAGGTCGTCGCGGAGTTCGAGGACGTGCTGAGGTTCTGGTTCGACCGCGGGGTCGACGGGTTCCGCATCGACGTCGCGCACGGACTCGTGAAGGCCGGGGGACTGCCCGACGCTCCCGATCCGACGCCCGGCTCCAACCACTCCGCGCCGCACCCGGCGTGGGACCAGGAGGGGGTGCACGAGATCTACCGGGGATGGCGGCGCATCGCCGACTCCTACGACCCGCCACGGGTCTTCGTCGGGGAGATCTGGGCCGCCGACGCCGAGCGGCTCGCCCGCTACCTGCGCCCCGACGAGCTGCAGACCGCCTTCCAGTTCGACTTCCTCCGGGCTGCGTTCCGCTCCGACGTCCAGCGCCGGGTGGTCGACGAGGCCACCCGGACCGCAGCGGTCGTCGGCGCACCGAGCACGTGGGTCCTGTCCAACCACGACGTGGTGCGGCACGTCACCCGCTACGCACGCTCCCAACCCGACGGGCTCGTCGAGAGTTCGTGGGACCGCGCCCGGTGGTCCGAGGAGCCCGCAGACCTGGACCTGGGCCGGACCCGCGGGCGCGCCGCGGTGATGCTGACCCTCGCGTTGCCCGGGACCGCCTACGTCTACCAGGGCGAGGAGCTCGGGCTGGACGAGGTCGAGGACATCCCGTCGGACCTGCGGCAGGACCCGACCTGGTGGCAGTCGGGGCACACCGACCCCGGTCGGGACGGTTGCCGAGTGCCGCTGCCCTGGTCCGGGGACAGCTCGCCGTTCGGGTTCTCTCCGGATGGCGCGTCGCGGGCGCCGTGGCTGCCCCAACCCGCCGCCTGGTCGGCCCTGACCGCACAGGCGCAGGAGGGTGTGGCGGACTCGACCCTGACCCTCTACCGGGAGGCGCTGGGGCTGCGCCGGGAGCACCTGACCGACGCCGGAGCGCTGGAGTGGCTGGACTCCCCCGAGGGGGTCCTGGCGTTCCGGCGGGGCGGTTTCTCCTGTCACGTGAACACGGGCGTGGACCCGGTGGTGCTGCCGGCCGGCCGGGTGCTGCTCGCCTCCGGCCCGCTGCCGTCGGCCGACGTCCTGCCCCGGGACACCGCTGTCTGGCTGCTGGCCGGAACCCCGGCCGCCTGAACGCGGAGGTCCCGCTGGGCCGGTCACGGTCCGGACACGTCCGCGCCCGTGACCGGTGGACGGGTTGAACGTTCGAGCACCCCTGTGCTCCACTCGTCGTCCCGGCACCGAACGCGGCCGGTTCTCGTCCTCACTGAGCAAGGGAGCTCGTCATGCGTCGCAGAACGTTCCTGTCCGCCGCCGGCCTCGGGGCCCTCGGTCTCACCGCTGCGGCGTGTGGTTCCGGCAGCGGCACGACCACCGGCGGTTCCACCGCCGCCGCCCCGTCCGTCGAGCCCCTCTCCGGCACCGGCGCCTTCACCTACGTCCAGGGCAAGGACAGCAGCGGGTTCATCCCGAAGCAGGTCGCCGCCTGGAACACGGCGAACCCCGGCGAGCCGTGCAAGCTCATCGAGCTCAGCCCGGCCGCTGACGCACAGCGCCAGTCGATGGTGCAGAACGCCACGATCAAGTCCGACGCGTACGGAGTGCTGTCCGTGGACGTCGTCTGGACGGCCGAGTTCGCGGCGAACCAGTGGATCACCCAACTGAACTCCGCCGACTTCCCGGAGGCCAACTACCTGGCGGCGACGGCCACCACGGGCAGCTACTTCAACCGGCTGTACGCGGCCCCCACCTCCTCCGATGGCGCCCTGCTGTACTACCGCAAGGACCTCCTGGACGCGGCGGGCGTCACCACGGTCCCGACGACCTGGGCCGAGATCGTCACGGCCGTCGACAAGGTGAAGTCCAAGAACCCTTCCATCGGGGGCTACGTCGGCCAGTTCCAGAAGTACGAGGGTCTGACGTGCAACTTCTCCGAGGTCATCAACTCCTCGGGTGGCTCGGTGCTGGACGACAAGAACCAGCCGACCGTCAACACCGCCAACGCGAAGGCGGGCCTGCAGTTCCTCGTCGACGGTTTCACGAAGGGGTACATCCCCAAGGCGGCCATCACCTACCAGGAGGCGGAGAGCCTCAACGCCTTCCAGAGCGGCCAGGCGGTCTTCATGCGGAACTGGCCCTACGCCTACAAGCTGTGTGGGGCGACCGACGGCTCGTCCAAGGTCAACGGGAAGTTCGGGATCGCACCTCTTCCCGGTAAGGACGGGCCGGGTGTCTCCACCCTCGGGGGCCACAACCTGGCCATCAGCGCCTACGCCAAGAACAAGGCGTCGTGCCTGAAGTTCATCAAGTTCCTCTCCAGTGAGGAGCAGCAGCGCCTCAACATCATCAACACCTCCAGCGCGCCGACCATCGGCAAGCTGTACGACGATCCCGCGCTGGTCAAGGCCTACCCCTACCTGCCGGTGCTCAAGAAGTCGATCGAGGGTGCACGCAAGCGCCCGGCCGCGGTCAGGTACAACGACGTGACCACCGCGTTGCAGACCGCCGCCTACGCGGCCATGCAGGGAAACGTGACGGTCGACGCCGCCCTGTCCAAGCTGCAGACCGACCTGACGGGCCTCCTCAAGACCTGATCGACACGTCGACACGTCGACACCGGGCAGGTGCGGCTGGGCCCACCCACCGGCGGGTGGGCCCGGCCGCCACTCGTTCCGCGCCGCAGCGACCACATCGGCTCGCGGTCGCTCTGCACCTCACATCCAGCCCGTCAACGACGACAGGAGACCCGATGGCCACGATCACCGTCTCCAGGCCCACGCCGCCTCGAGTCAAGTCCCGGAACAGCTCCGTCAACGCGGGCGCCACGAAGCTCGCCAGTACCCTCATCTCTCCGACGCTCCTCGTCCTGGCACTCACCGTCGGCTACCCGATCGTGAACGCCTTCCGCCTCGCTTTCGTGGAGACGACGTCCGGGACGAACCCCCAGACCGGCCTGGTCCAGAACACCACGAAGTACGGGTTCGGGAACTTCGGCGCCATCCTCGACGGCAGTGCCACCACCGGGTCGGTCACATTCCTGCGATCGCTGGTCAACACCACCACGTTCACCGTCGCCGGTGTCCTCGTCGAGACGATCATCGGCACGATCATGGCCCTCATCATGGCGCGCGCCTTCCGGGGCCGGGCCCTGATCCGGGCATCGATCCTCATCCCCTGGGCCATCCCGACCGCGATCTCGGCACTCCTGTGGCAGTGGATCTTCCAGGCCGACGGCGCGGCGAACAAGCTGCTGGGCACGCAGATCCTGTGGACCGAGGACAGCGGGTGGTCCTGGCTGGCGGTGATGATCGCCGACACCTGGAAGACGGCACCGTTCATCGGGCTGCTCGTGCTCGCAGGTCTCCAGGTCATCCCCACCGAGGTGTACGAGGCCGCGAAGGTCGACGGCGTCTCCACCTGGAACACGTTCGTGCGGATCACGCTGCCGCTGGTCAAGCCGGCCCTGACGGTCGCGGTCCTGTTCCGGCTGCTCGACGTCCTGCGGATGTTCGACCTTCCCTACCTCTTCGGGGGACTCGGGTTCAAGAACACGTCGACGGTGTCGATGCTCGCCTTCCAGGAGGCTGTCCAGAACAACAGGTTCGGACCGGCCGCGGCCTACTCGGTCGTCCTGTTCCTCTACGTGACGATCATCGCGTTCGTGTTCGTCAGGGTGCTGGGCGCCGATATCGTCGGGGCGAATACCGGTAGGAAGAAGGCCGTGGCGTGACCACCATCAATCCTGTCGCCCAGGCCGGCACCGGTGCCTTCACCGACGCCGGTGAGCGTGAGCGTGAGCGGGCCCGCGCGGGCACCCGCCGCCGGAAGAAGCTCGGCAGCGTCGGGGTCACCCTCGGCGTCGCGGCCATCGTCGTCTACTGCCTGGCGCCGTTCTACTGGATGATCGTGTCCAGTCTGCGGCGGACCAGCGACCTGTTCTCGTCCAACCCGATCCCCTCGCCCATCTCCCTGGACGGCTACCGGGCGGCGTTCTCCCCGGTCAACGGGTTCCCCCAGGCCATCCTGAACAGCGTGTTCGTGGCGATCGTCACGACGGTCATCGGCCTGACGATCGCCATCGTGTGCGCCTACGCGATAGCCCGGCTCGACTTCCGGTTCAAGTCCGTCATCGTCGCGATCATCATTGCGACGTCCATGTTCCCCGGGGTCACCCTGGTCATCCCGCTGTTCCAGCTCTTCACGAACATCGGGTGGATCAACACCTACCAGGCGATGATCGTCCCGGACCTGTCCTTCGCCCTGCCGCTCGGCGTGTTCAACCTGGTGGCGTTCTTCCGACAGATGCCCTTCGAACTGGAGGAGGCGGCCCGCGTCGACGGCTGCAGTCCACTGCAGGCATTCCGGCGCGTCATCCTGCCGATCGCGGCACCGGGGGTCTTCACCACCGCCATCATCGTGTTCATCGCGGCATGGAACGAGTACCTCGTGGCCACCTCGATGGTCAACGACAAGTCCAAGATGGTGGTCACCGTCATCATCGCGCAGTTCACCGGTGCGACCGCCCGGGAGATCCCCTTCGGGGCGAAGATGGCCGCCGGCGTGGTGGTGACGCTCCCGCTCGTCCTGCTCGTCCTGGTCTTCCAGCGGCGCATCGTCGCCGGGTTGACGGCGGGCGGCGTCAAGTGACCGCGCGGGACTGGGGCGACGAGGTCGGCCCGCTCCCGCCCGGTCCGCCACCACGGGTCGGCGCCCGACTGCTGCGACTCGGGCGCCGGATCGTCGACCCCAGTGGTGACGCGCTGGTCGCCACCTACGGGCCGAACCCTAACGACAGGTCCGCCGGGGAGCGGGTGGCCATCGCCGGCGCGATCTTCGTCGTCCTGACCATGGGCCCGTCGTCCTGAGCCGACCTGTCCGGCTGCGGCCGCGTCCCCCGTGCCGACCACCGGGGGCGCGGCCGTCGTCGTCCCCGACCCGCGCACACCCATACCCGTACCCCCACGGCCCCGGGAGGGAGATCTCCGTGTCCGGACCGATCCGGCGCCGCGTCGTCATCGACGACGTCGCCCGGGTTGCCGGGGTGTCCCGCCAGACGGTGTCCAACGTGCTGAACGAGCACGGCCGGTTCACCGACGTCACCCGGCAACGGGTGCTGACCGCCGTGGCCGACCTGGGCTACCAACCGCACCACGCGGCGCGGTCGATGCGTTCGCACCGCACCGCGACGTTGGCCCACCCGGTCGTGGCATCCGAGCTGCTCCCCCACAACCTGTTCGCCGCCCAGTTCCTGCAGGCGCTGGTCGCCGCCACCGGCGCGGCCGGCTACAGCCTGCTGACCACTCCCGCCGGGCCGACGGACCCGACCGGGCAGTTCGTCGCCGAGGGTCGCGTCGACGGCGTCATCCTCTGCGACTCCGGACCGGAGGACCCCCGCGTCGCGCGGCTGGCCGCGAACGGCACACCGTTCGCCTCGTTCGGACGCACCGGGCCCGGACAGCCACAGTGCTGGGTGGACGTCGACAGCACAGGCTCCGTCCGCGCGGCGACCGACCACGTCCTGCTGCTCGGCCACCGGCGGATCGCCTTCCTGGGCTACGCGGGCTCGGCCTCCGGCGTCTGGGACGACGACCGCGTCCGTGGCTTCGAGACCGCGATGACAGCGGCGGGCGTCTGCCCCACCGGTGTCGAGCGGGTCGAGCACGACGACGCATCCGCCGCGGTGGACCGGCTGCTCGGCGCCGAACCGCGGCCGTCGGCGATCGTCTGCGGGAGCGACGTCCTGGCCGCCGCTGTGTACGGCGCGGCCGACGCGCACGGGCTCCGCATCGGGCGGGACCTCGCGGTCACCGGTTTCGACGGCGGCGGAGTCCTGGCCAGCCTCTCCCCGACGCTGACGACGCTCCGCCAGCCACTCGACGTCATCGCCCGGCACCTCGTCGAGCGCGTGTCGCTGGAGGTCGACGGGCTCGGCGGTGGTCCGGGTGTGCTGCTGACCGCGCCGCTGGTGGTCGGGGAGAGCACTGTTCCGCGCGGGATCCCGGTCCCGTTCCTCCGCGCGGACGTCCTCCCGGGCCGCCGGCAGTGAGGGTTCCGCACGAGACGCCCGACCTCGGGACCGGGGATCAGAGGTCAGGTCGGTGCAGCGGCGGGTCGGCGATGGCGGCGAAGACGTCCCGCTCGGCAGCCGAGAAGTGGCGGGACCGACTCGCGGTGACGTCGTAGCCGACGATGACGCACGAGCCGCGCGCGTAGACCGCGCTCCCGTCCACACGGGCTCGGACACCGCTCGGGACGGCGCTCTGCAGGCCGGTCCCGCCGCCGGCGTCGTCGGTGATCTCGAACGCGACCGTGGCGGACGACCGGCCCATCCGGGTCACCCAGATGGGCACGTCGACGGTGCCGGGCCGGTAGTGGAGAGGGATCAGGTAGTCGACCTCCTGGCGCGCGACGACGGTGGCCGCCTCGAGCCGTTGGGGGTCCGGCAGGAGGGCGTTCGCGAAGTCGATCCGCGCGTCCTGGAAGAGCTCGAGGTACCGGACGTTGTTGACGTGGCGGTACGCATCGAAGTCGGCCCAGCGCAGCTGGCAGCGGTACACGTACCGACCACCCCCGCCGGAGCTGCTCGTCGCACCGGCCGACCCAGCTGTGTCCGCCACCGCAGCGTCAGCCTCGGGTGAGGCGACGGTGCGTCAGGCGGTGCGGGCGGGCAGCCTCGACACCGAGCCTGCTCACCTTGTTCTCCTCGTAGCTGGCGAAGTTGCCTTCGAACCAGTACCACCGGGCGGGATCCTGCTCGGTGCCCTCGTAGGCGAGGATGTGCGTCGCGACCCGATCCAGGAACCACCGGTCGTGGGACACGACCACCGCACACCCGGGGAAGTCGAGCAGTGCTTCCTCCAGACTGGACAGGCTCTCGACGTCGAGGTCGTTGGTCGGCTCGTCCAGCAGCAGCAGGTTGCCGCCCAGCTTGAGCGTCAGAGCCAGGTTGAGCCGGTTGCGCTCTCCACCGGAGAGCACGCGGGTGGGCTTCTGCTGGTCCGGGCCCTTGAAGCCGAAGGCGGACACGTAGGCCCTGCTGGGGACCTCGACCTGCCCGACGTGGATGAAGTCCAACCCCTCGGAGACGATCTGCCAGACGTTGCGGTCCCCGTCCAGGCCCTCACGGTTCTGGTCGACGTAGGAGATCTTGATGGTGTCCCCGAGCTTCAGCTCGCCGCCGTCGATGGGTTCCATGCCGACGATGGTCTTGAACAGGGTCGTCTTCCCGACGCCATTGGGGCCGATGACACCCACGATCCCGTTGCGGGGCAGGGAGAACGACAGCCCGTCGATGAGAACGCGGTCGCCGAACCCCTTGCGCAGGTCGCTCGCCTCGATGACCAGGTTGCCCAGGCGCGGGCCCGGCGGGATCTGGATCTGCTCGAAGTCGAGCTTGCGGGTGCGGTCGGCCTCGGCGGCCATCTCCTCATACCGCCCCAGGCGGGCCCGGGACTTCGCCTGGCGACCCTTGGCGTTGGAGCGCACCCAGTCGAGCTCGTCGGCCAGCCGCTTGGCCATCTTCGCGTCCTTCTTGCCCTGGACCTTCAGCCGCTGCGCCTTCTTCTCCAGGTAGGTGGAGTAGTTCCCCTCGTAGGGGTAGGCGCGGCCGCGGTCCAGCTCGAGGATCCACTCGGCCACGTTGTCCAGGAAGTACCGGTCGTGGGTGACCGCGAGCACCGCTCCGGCGTAGGAGGACAGGTGCTGCTCGAGCCACTGGACGGACTCGGCGTCGAGGTGGTTGGTCGGCTCGTCCAGCAGCAGCAGGTCCGGCTTCTCCAGCAGCAGCTTGCACAGCGCGACCCGACGACGCTCGCCGCCGGACAAGATGTCGACCGGACTGTCGGGTGGCGGGCACTGCAGCGCGTCCATCGCCTGCTCCAGCTGCGAGTCCAGGTCCCAGCCGTTGGCCGCGTCGATGTCCTCCTGCAGCGCTCCCATCTCGGTCATCAGCTCGTCGGTGTAGTCCGTCGCCATCTCCTCGGCGATGGCGTTGAACCTGTCGAGCTTGCCCTTGAGCTCCGCGACGCCGTCCTGGACGTTCCCCAGCACGGTCTTCTTCTCGTCCAGGGCCGGCTCCTGGGCGAGCATCCCCACGGAGTACCCCGGCGCGAGGCGCGTCTCACCGTTGGACGCTGGCTCCACCCCGGCCATGATCTTCAGGACCGTCGACTTGCCGGCACCGTTGGGGCCGACGACACCGATCTTCGCCCCGGGGAGGAACGAGAGTGTGACGTCGTCCAGGATGACCTTGTCGCCGTGCGCTTTGCGCGCCTTGTACATGGTGTAGATGAACTCGGCCACGGCCATCACTCTAGGTGCAGGGCTCCGCGACGAGGGCAGGGTCGGCCAGTCCGACCGTCCCCGCCGACGGTCTGGCGCTCGGCGCTCCACGATCCGACGCCCGCCGGGTCACCGCGACTGTGGTGACCCGGTCCGGCAGCAGAGCCGCACACATCACTGGGGCGGCCCTGCTCCCGTGGCCGGTGGCTGGTCGCCGTCAGGGGCCCGCAGCCACGAGCGACCCCTGGTCCAGGATGGGCTCGGCGCGGTCGGCCGCCCCCGGCCCGGTGTCCCCGTCGGCCGCCCCCGGCCCGGTGTCCCCGTCCGGCACGGTGTCCTCATCGGCCGTGCTCTCGTGGTGCGGGGGCCGCGCTCCGGCTGGCCGGATGACCCGCCGGTAGGTCGCACGGCCTCGGTTGAGGTCCGGGCCGACCGACAGGGCCTCGATCTCCAGGGTCTCGCCCGTCCGGCCGTCGCGTTCCCAGGCCACGGTCCGCAGTCGGCCGTGCACGAGGACCGGGTCCCCCTTGTCGAGGGAGGCGGCGACGTTGTCGGCGAGGTTGCGCCCGGCGACGACGGAGTACCAGGTGGTGGTGCCGTCCACCCACTCCCCCGTCTGCTTGTCCGACCACCGCGGCGTCGAGGCGAGCCGGAAGCTGGTGAGCAGTGCTCCCTTCGCGGTGACGACCTGGCGGATGTCGGACCCGACGTTGCCCAGGACGGTGATGACGGTGTCGTTCACGAGTGCCTCCACCCCGGGTCGGTGACGGGTTGGGGCGACCGTCCGGGGTGCCGGTGGCCCACCCCAGACGATCCGGGTCCGCGGTGACGGATCGCCTCGGCCGGGACCCGACCTGTGCGCTTCGGCCACCCGGCGCGGTACCGGGTTCCGTGTACGCGAGGGGCGCATGTGGAGGAAACCGGCGCTGTCGGTTGGTGCTGCCCGTCGGTGCTGCCCGTCGCGTCGGGGGACAGCCCGTGTCCCTACGCGGGTGGCCGGTGGGCCACCTCGGACCGCCGGAAGCGCCTCAGCGAGGTGGCTCCCGCGGCGAGCAGGCACAGGCCGGCGAGCGTCCCGGTGGCCGTCGCCGGTCCGGTGACACCGACCGCGGAGGCGAGCACCGCCAGCAGCGCGACACCGGTCAGCGCCGGTCCGGCCAGGGCGAGCAGACGATTGCCGACGACCCGCGCCACCGCCGGGAGGTGTGCCGCGAACACCACCAGCACCCAGAACGGCGTCCAGCGCAACCGGCCGGTGACCGCCAGCAGCAGGACGCCGACCAGCACCGCCACCGCCTCGGCGACGAGGACCACCAGGTAGCGGTTCCGGACACGAACAGACACCAGGGAGGGGGCGGACGGCATTGATCGGACCGCGAGGACGAAGCCCGTCACGGCGAGGACGAACCCGGTCAGGCCGCCGAGGGAGAGGACCGTCGAAAGCCGCGGGTCGGCGCCGACCTGGGCCCACCCGGACCACAGCACGGCCCCGAAACCCTCGACCACGGCGGCGAGAGCCCATCCGCGATCCCCGCCCTGTGCCATCGGCAGGCCGAAGGCGCCCAGCTCTGCGACCCGGTCGGCGCGCGTCCATCCGCGCCCGCCGGTCACCGAGGGTGGAACGTTGCTCACGGGACCTCCTGCCGCCAGCGGACGTGCCGATCGGCCGGCGGCGGGCACGCGCCGGTGGCCACCCGTCCCCACGCCACGCCGATCGTCGCAGAGGCGACCTGCCACCATGGAGACGCGCCCCCGTAGCTCAGCGGAAAGAGCAGCCGACTTCTAATCGGAGATGTGCCCCTGTAGACGTTCGACCCTGACCTCCAACCCTGCGTAGAGGTCCGCGACCTGGAGTCGGAACGCCGTTGCAAGACGAGCGACCTCGGCGGCCTTCCAGCCGCCGGCCTCAAGTCGGCTCGCGAAGGTGCGCAGGGAGACGCCGAGGATGTCGGCCATCTCCTTGCGGTCCAGGCCGTAGGCGTTCATCAGCTGCCGAGCCGAGTCCGTCAGCGTGGGGTTGGGGTCTGTGCTGCCGGAGGCGGCCAGCACGATCTCTGCGGTCATGCCCTGAGTCTGCGCATACCTGCACGGTCTGTGCAAGCCCCCGTCGGCGAGTCGCAGACACGCAGACCACACGCGGCCTTGCGCGTGCAGATTTCTGCACGTAGCGTGCAGCCATGCCAACACAGACGCTGACCCAAGAGCGGGCCATCAGACAGCTGGCCGAGACGTCGGGGGCGCCCGATCTCAGTCTGCAGGTCCGGCGGATGCGTGACCAGGGACAGTCCTGGACCGCGATCGCCGACGACCTGAACAAGCACCTGCAGGACCCCGTCTCTCGCGAGGCGCTGCGACGTTGGTACGGGCAGGACGAGCAGGTCGCCGCATGAGGGTCGGAGCGATCTACGTCCTGGAGTTAGTGGGCTGGGGAGTCAAAGTCGGTCGTAGCGAGCGGCCGGCCGAGCGCATCAAGGTGCTGTCCATCGCAGCGCGGCGCGACGGCCTCATCCCCGGACGGCGGTGGATCTCGCAGACCCACGCGATCGTCAACCTGAGCGAGCGGATGCTGATCCACCGCTGCGCGGCCATCGCGACCAGTCAGCGCAGCCGGGAGTACCTGCACCTGGACTACGACCTGGCCGTACCGATCGCTCAGGACATCACCAAGGACATCCCGGTGATGAACCCGAAGGACTGGACGCCGGCTCGCCAGGGCGAACTGATCGCCCGGGTCGGTACTGAGTTGCGGGCCGCGATGGTCACCAAGGGCATCACCGAGCGGGAGATGGAGTTCGCCGCCGGTCTGTACCGCGTCACCCTGCGTCGCCACCTGAACGGCGGGTTCGACGAGCCGTTCGGTGTCGCTCGCATCGCGAGGGCCGCCGGGACGGACGAGATCGCCGTCTACAGCGCGGCCCGACGGGCGGACGCGTTCCTGCACGGTCTCGCAGGGGCCGTCGCGTGAACGCCGCCGGCCCCGCTGACCGCCAGCAGGGACTGCTCGCCCGGGTCACCCGTGCCCGGCAGCGAGCGGAGGCTCAGCGCCGCCGCACCGCTGACCTGCAGGCCCGGCTCACGGTCGCCGAGCAGCGAGCGGAGTCGATCCGACTGCGGAACCAGGAGGCGGGGAGGCTCCTGGTCCGCACGGGCGCTGAGGTCGTCCGACTCATCAACCAGGCCGAGCAGTTGCGTCTGGACCACGCCGAGGTGCAGCGGCAGCGCAACGCCATCCGCGGGGACTTCGCCGCGATGGAACGCCGCGTGATCGCCGCCGAGCAGACCCTCGCCGGCGGGACCCG
>JAABUQ010000315.1_pt1 | contig 111819 bp, 98 predicted proteins | sample 5560001 | NCBI WGS metagenome assembly JAABUQ01 (sample SAMN10711888, study PRJNA513371) | rock metagenome | isolation source: Antarctica rocks | place: Antarctica: Victoria Land, Finger Mt nord | collected 2015-12-18 | reverse complement strand
GTGACGGGAAGTGGCTGAACGACTCCGTCGACAACGCCAACCCGGACATCCAGCCGGCCGTCATCGTTCGGCTCGCCGCATGCGCCCGGATCACCACCGGCGAGCCGGTCTGCCTGATCGGCGACAGCCACCCGAGCACGACGAGCAGGCCGAGCCGCCACCCCTCAGCTAGCGCCGCCCGTGAGTCGCGGTGGCAGGACGAGGGTCACTGGCGAGGAGGGCGTGTGCGTGCATGTCGTGGGAACGGCAGTGCCATGGATGACTGGCTGGGTCTGCGCAAGCGCTGACCAGGTCCGGTGCATCGGGTACGCCGCCAGACCCGCCCCGGTGGAGGACCGGCCCGGGCGGGGCACCTGACTGGGTCACGCCTCACCCTGACATCGGTTCCGGGGGGGTCGGCGGAGGGCAGGTGGAACCAAGCGACGTCGAGACCGCCACTGATGAGACGCACTGCGGGTGGCCACCCGTCACTGACCGACGGAAAAGTCAGCCGCATCCATACAGACCACGATGGTCAGAGGTCGGTGAGCACACCTGGCAGCCTCACCGGCAGCGGGAGGTCGGCCGGGAACGAGGACCACCACCCTGGGGCGCAGCACCCGGTGGACGGGAGCCGGGTCGGTCAGCTGACGGTCTGCGACCCGGGACGGTTGCTGGGGTCCTCCCGGTAGTACTCGAAACACAGGCCCACGATCGAGGCCAGCATGAACGCGACCCCGATCGCAAAGAGCCACCAGCCGATGGCCACCCCGAGGATGCACACGCCGAACGACGAGCCGGCCCACAACGGCCACGCGCTGTGCGGGCTGAAGAACCCCACCTCACCCGTCGAGTCGGAGATCTCACCGTCGAGGCGGTCCTCCGGCCGTGGAGCCATCCGACGGCCGGTACCGAACAGGTAGCTGGTGACGATGAAGGACAGGAAGAAGGTGAGCCCGAGCGCCACCGAGCCCGCGATCTCGTGGGACAGCAGCCAGTAGATCGGCGTGACCAGCAGGAAGAACACGCTGAGGATCCCGAAGATGAGCGTCTCCATCTTCACGAACGCTCACCTCCGAACACCTCGGAGACCTTTTCCTCCCGTGGTGGCCCGGTTCGGCGTGACGAGACCATGTCGTGGGGGTCGGAGTGGTGCGATGCCGCCGCGAGGTGCGGGAACTTCAGGTCGAACGCCGGACGCTCGCTGCGGATGCGGGGCAGTCGCGTGAAGTTGTGCCGCGGCGGTGGGCAGCTCGTGGCCCACTCCAGGGACGCGCCGTAGCCCCAGGGGTCATCGACCGCCACCTTCGGACCCTTCATCGAGACCCAGACGTTGAGCATGAACGGAAGCATCGAGGCGCCGAGCAGGAACGACCCGACACTCGAGATGAGGTTCAGGGTGCTGAAGCCGTCGCCCGGTCCGTAGGTGGGGTACCGGCGGGGCATGCCCTGGACGCCCAGCCAGTGCTGGACCAGGAAAGTCGTGTGGAACCCGACGAACAGCGACCAGAAGTGGATCCGCCCGAGTCGCTCGTCCAGCATCTTCCCGGTCCACTTGGGCCACCAGAAATAGATGCCGCCGAACATCGCGAAAACGACGGTGCCGAACACGACGTAGTGGAAGTGAGCGACGACGAAGTAGGAGTCCGACGCCTGGAAGTCCAGCGGTGGACTGGCCAGCAGCACCCCCGTCAGACCGCCGAACAGGAACGTGACGATGAACCCGAGCGCGAACAGCATCGGCGTCTCGAAGGTCAGCGCCCCCCGCCACATCGTCCCGATCCAGTTGAACAGCTTGACACCGGTCGGGACAGCGATGAGGAACGACATGAACGAGAAGAACGGGAGGTACACCGCATTGGTGGTGAACATGTGGTGGGCCCACACCGCGGTGGCGAGCGCGGAGATGGAGATCGTCGCGCCGACCAGCCCCTTGTACCCGAACACCGGCTTGCGGCTGAAGACGGGGAAGATCTCGGTGATGATGCCGAAGAACGGCAACGCGATGATGTAGACCTCGGGGTGGCCGAAGAACCAGAACAGGTGCTGCCACAGGATCGCCCCGCCGCCGGCCGCGTCGAACACGTGCGCCCCGAGCTTGCGGTCCGCTTCCAGCGCCAGCAGCGCCGCCCCGAACACCGGGAAGGCGATGAGCACCAGGACACTGGTCAGCAGGATGTTCCAGGTGAAGATCGCCATCCGGAACATCGTCATGCCCGGCGCGCGCATCGAGAAGATCGTCGTGACGAAGTTGACGGCGCCCAGGATGGTCCCGATCCCCGCCATGTACAGACCCATGATCCACAGGTCGGCGCCAACCCCGGGCGTGTTGTTGGCGTCCGTCAACGGCGAGTACGCATACCACCCGAAGTTCGCGGCACCGCCCGGGGTGATGAAGCCGCCGATCGCGATGATGCCGCCGAACAGGAACAGGTAGAAGGAGAACATGTTCAGCCGCGGGAACGCGACGTCAGGTGCACCGATCTGCAACGGCACCATGACATTGCCGAACCCGATGAACATCGGGGTGGCGAACAACAGCAGCATCACCGAGCCGTGCATCGTGAACAGCTGGTTGTAGACCCCGTTGGAGACCAGGTGGTTCGCCGGGCGGGCCAGCTGGGCGCGAATGACCAGCGCCATCACCCCGGCGAGCAGGAAGAACACGAACGCGGTCGCGATGTAGAGGTAGCCGATCACCTTGTGGTCGGTACTGGTCAGCCAGCCGACCACGATCGAGGATCGGCTGCGTCGCCGCCCGACCACCCGGGCGGTCGTGGTGCTGCGGCGCAGGACGGTGTCGTCGACCGTGGTCATGAGGTGGTCCTCGCGTTGGCGATGTTGCGGTTCGGGTCGTACGTCTGTGACAGGTGGCCCTGCGGGTCACCGGTCTGACCACGGGCCTTCAGGTCGACCATGTGCGCCAGGTAGTCCGCCGGGGTGACCACCCGAAGTGTGAACAGCATGTTCCCATGGTTGATCCCGCACAGTTCCGAGCAGCGGCCCACGTAGGTCCCGGTCCTGGTCGCCGTCTTGTAGAAGGTGTTGTCCCGGCCGGGGACGACGTCCATCTTGAACAGGTAGGTCGGGACCCAGAAAGCGTGGATGACGTCGTTGCTCCGCAGCTCGTACTCCATCGACTCGCCCTGGGGGACCCACAGCTGGGGCAGCACCGAGTTGGTCCCGACGTCGTACACGGGCTCGAACCGGTTCTTCGGGTCGCTGTAGGCGAAGGTCCAGGCGAACCGGTAGCCGATGACCTTCACCTTGGCGTCCGGGGTGGGGTTCGTCTTCAGGATCGCGGTCTCGTCACGAGCCGTGTAGAAGAACATCACCGCGACGATGACGACGGGCATGATCGTGTACAGCGCCTCGATGGGCATGTTGTACCGCGTCTGGGCCGGCATCTCGTTGCCGCGGCGCCGGTAGGCGATGATCGCGTAGACGATGAGGCCCCACACGACGACACCGACGGCCAGCGCGGCGATCCACGCCCCCTGCCACAGCCTCGTCACGCGGTCGCTGTCGGCGGTGATGCCGACCGGGAAGCCCATCCGTCGCCCGTCGGCCGCGGTGCAGCTCGACATCATCAGCGTCGCGACGACGATCGCGCCGGCAACGGCCGCGCGCCGGGGACGCTGGCTGCGCCGAAGGCGCCCGGCGTCCACCTCGCGTGAGCTCACAGATGTCCTCCCCGTCGACCCGGCGAACCCGCTGTCAGGCGGTCGACCAGGTGGAACCGACCGTGCTCCAACGTCGCGGGAACGGTACCGCGACAGGCCTCCCGGTTCACCGGCGACCCCCGTCCGGGGCACGACGCCTGCGTTCCCGTCCTGCTCCCGACACACGGATCCCCCGCCACACGTGCGTGACGGGGGACCGGTAACCGGGTGCAGGGACTCAGTGGAAGGAGTTCCCACAGGCGCAGGAGCCGCCGGCGTTCGGGTTGTCGATGGTGAAGCCCTGCTTCTCGATGGAGTCCACGAAGTCGATCGTCGCCCCGCCGAGGTAGGGGACACTCCGCTTGTCCACGACGACCTCGACACCCGCGAAGTCGCTGACGACATCGCCGGGGAGCTTGCGCTCGTCGAAGTAGAGCTGGTACACGAGCCCGGAGCAGCCGCCCGGCTCGACCTGGATGCGCAGTTGCAGGTCCTCGCGGCCCTCCTGCTCCAGCAACGACCTCACCTTGGCGGCAGCCGGGTCGGACAACAGGACACCGGAGGACGCCTGCGTCGGCGCCGTGGTCTCGGTCTGCACGGTCATGGGGACTACCTCCGCGTCACGGGTCGGGCCGTCGACATCACGGACCGTCGGTCGGCGCCAAACTACCCCGAGCGGCTGCCCGGTGCCGTCCTGCCCGAGCCTGTCATCGACGAGTCGGTCAGACGGGTCGGTCAACGACGTGACCAGGTCCGGGCGACCCGCTGGGCCAGCGCGGCCAGCGACCCGGCCGGCTCGGCCATCGAGGCCTGCTCCCCCACCAGCGCGGTCATCCCGTAGGCGGACTCCACGCCCATCGTCCGCATCTCGCGAGCCCCCAGGTCCACCCGTCCGGCCAGCACGACACACGGCACCCCGGCCGCCTCGGCCAGGTGGGCCACGCCGGAGACGACCTTGCCCGACCGCGACGAGTAGTCGAACGCGCCCTCCCCGGTGATCACGAGGTCGGCGTCGCGCAGTGTGCCCGCCGTCCCGACGGCCTCGGCGACCGTCGCGATCCCGGCCACCCGTTCCCCGCCGAGGGCCAGCACGGCGTACCCCAGCCCCCCCGCCGCGCCCGCACCCGGCCGCGTCGTGGTGCGGCTGCCGATCCCCACCCGGGCCGCCTCGCGGGACCCGGTTGCGTCGACCAGCGCTGCGAAGCGGGCCACCACCTCGTCCACCGCGCGGAGCCGGTCCGGCGCCAGGCCCTTCTGCGGGCCGAAGACGCTCGCCGCCCCACGGAGCCCGAGCAGCGGGTTGTCGACGTCGGTGGCCGCGAGCAGGCGCACTCCGGCCGTGCGTTCGCGGGCCGGCGCGGTGTCGAGACGGACCAGTCCAGCGAGTGCGGCTGGCCCGCCGCTCAACGCGCCGGCCGGGTCCGGAACGGCGCCAAGGGCGGCGAGCAGGCCAGCGCCCCCATCGGTGGTCGCCGAGCCCCCGAGGCCGAGCACCACGACGAGGGCGCCCGCCTCCACAGCGGCCGCGATCAGCTGTCCGACCCCGAAGGTGCTCAGCGTCTCCGGGTCGTCCCCGGGCCGGCGCAGGTGCAGCCCGCAGGCCTGCGCGGACTCGATGTAGGCGGTCCGCCCGCCGACGGAGTCCACCACCAGCACGGTCGCCGGGACCGGGTCGCCGGACGGCCCGGCGACGGTCACCGCGAGCAGCTCACCACCGAGAGCGTCATGCAGGATGTCGACGAACCCGGGACCACCGTCGGACACCGGGGTGACCGTCAGGACGTCGTGGGGGGCGGTTCGGGCCCAGCCGGTGGCGATGGCGGCGCCGGCCTCGAGGGCGGTCAGGGTGTCACCGAAGCAGTCGGGGGCGACCAGGACACGCATCACCGTGTCAGCTCCCCGGCACCGACTCGACGTCTCAGCTGTGGCCGAGCGCGTCGAGCAGGAGTGTGTGGGCGAGCACCGCGGACGCGAAGTCGCCCAGATGGAGGCTCTCGTCGGTGCTGTGGGCACGGGTCGACGGGTCCTCCACGGCGGTCACCAGTACCGAGGAGCCGGGGTGCACATCGGTGTAGGCGGCCACCAGGGGGATCGAGCCACCGGAGCCGGTCGCCACCACCTGCGTGCCGAACGCGGTGGAGAACGCGGCCCGCGCACTGGCCTGGACCGTGCCCCCGTTCTCGGCCGCCCACGCCTCGCCGGTGGCGCCCGGGACAACGGTGACCGCCGCCCCCCAGGGTGCGTGCAGCAGCAGGTGGTCCGACAGCGCTCGCGCCGCAGCGCCCGGGTCCTGGCCGGGCGGGATGCGCAGGCTGACCTTCGCCCGGGCGGACGGGGTCAGCACGTTGGCCGCGTCGTCGGCCGGGGTCGCGTCGATGCCCAGGACGGTGACGGCGGGCCGGTGCCACAGCCGTTCGGTGATCGAACCGGTGCCGATGAGCGCGACCCCGTCGAGCAGGCCGGCATCACCGCGGAACGTCGCCTCGTCCAGCTCCGGCGGGGCGTCGGGACCCGCCGGGTCCTGCTCACCTCCCGCGCGGGTGTCCAGCGGCTCCAGGCCCGACACGGCCGTACCGGTCGCGTCGACCCGGAAGTCGACCGGGAGCTCCGCCGAGCCCGGGGGCGGGTCGAAACCGTCTGTGACCAGGCCGGCGATGGCGACGTCCCCGCGGGAGTCGTGCAGGGTCGCCAGCAGCCGGCACAGCGCGGTCAGGGCGTCGGGGACGGGACCTCCGTACATCCCGGAATGGACGCCGTGCTCCAGCGTCGCGACCTGGACCGTGCAATCGACCAGGCCGCGCAGGGACACGGTCAGCGCGGGTGTCCCGATCGCCCAGTTGGCGGCGTCGGCGATCACCAGGACATCGCTCGCCAGGACCGGGGCGTGCGCGGCCAGGAACGGTTCCAGCGACGGTGAACCGCTCTCCTCCTCGCCCTCGATCAGCACCCGCACACCGACCGGCAGCTGCCCGTCGACCGCGAGCAGCGCGCGCAGCGTCGCCAGGTGCACGACGACGCCCGCCTTGTCGTCACCGGTCCCCCGCCCGTACAGACGCCCGTCCCGCTCGGTCGCGGTGAAGGGGTCCGACGTCCAGGCGGCGCGGTCACCCACCGGTTGGACGTCGTGGTGGGCGTAGAGCAGGACGGTCGGCGCGCCGGCCGGACCGGGGACGTCCACCAGCACCGCGGGCGAGCCACCGGCGACCGAGCTGGTGTCGACGGTGCCGACACCGAGATCCCGGAACAGCGCTGCGACAGCCTCGGCGCTGCGGGCCAGGTCACCCGAACGAGCAGGGTCCGCGGAGATTCCGGGGATCGCGACGAGCGCCTCGAGGTCGGCTCGCGCGCGCGGGAGCTGCGCGGTCACCGCAGCGCGCAGGCCGGCCAGACGCTCGCCCCCGGCGATGGTCGCCGTCACAGGCCCGGGGCTCCCCACACCGGGAACCACCGCGACACGTCCGCCTCGATGGCCAGGTCATCGCCCAGCTGGGCCTTCACGGAGAACTCCAGGGCACTGTCCCGGACCTCGCCGCGCCCGGTCGGGCAGAACGGGTAGAAGGTGCCCCGCTTGTAGAGGTAGACCAGCGCGAGCTTGCGGCCGTCCCGGTCGGTGAACCCGATCAGCGAGCACAGCAGAGCAGACCCGAACCCGGCGTCGGTCAGCGAGGAGTTCACGGCGTGGATCTCGGTCACGAGCCCGGTCACGTCCTCGGGGTCGTGCCGGCTGACCAGCCATGTGAAGCCGTAGGCATCAGGGACACGTTCGACCTTCGGCCCGCCATCGGCGTCGAGGAGGTCCTGGACGTCGGCCTGGGTCTGGGCGAAGGCACCGCCCTCGGCCGCCCGGTAGCAGACGGACCCCACTCCGGTCGGGGTGAAACCCCCGGACAGCTGCAGCGTGATCGCCGCGTCGCTGAGCCCGAAGATGCGGTCGAGGTTCGGCGGCTTCTGTTTGCTCCGGCCGAGGATCGTGTCGAGCAGGCCCATGCGGTGACCGTAGCGGGTCCGTCCGACGACACGACCCGCCGCGGTGGATCGATCGGGCGGTGGGTCAGCAGATCACGGACGGCCGAGCTCGGCGGAAATCCGGCCGAGCGCCTCGATGCGCCTGGCCATCGGCGGGTGGGTCTGGAACAGGTTGGCCAGGCTGCCGCTCCTGCCCTTGGCGAACGCCGGGGCGAAGTAGAAGGCGTTGAACGCCTCGGCCTTGCGCAGGTCCCTGGTCGGGACCCTGCCCATGTCGCCGCTGATCTTGATCAGCGCCGAGCTCAACTGGGACGGCTGACCGGTGAGGATCGCACCGGCCCGGTCCGCGGCGAACTCGCGGTAGCGGGACAAGGCCCTGATCAACAGGAAGCTCAAGGCGTAGACCAGGATCGACACTGCCACGATCACCAGCACGGGGCTGGCCCCGTTGTTGTCGCGGCGGCCGCCGCCGAGGAAGAAGGCGTACCGGGTGACGATTCCGGCCAGGATCCCGAGGAACGACGCGACCAGCATGACGGTGACGTCCCGGTGCGCGATGTGGGACAGCTCGTGGGACAGGACACCCTCGAGCTCGCCACGGTCCAGCCGGCGCATCAGGCCGGTCGTCACGCACACCACCGAGTTCTTCGGGTCACGGCCGGTGGCGAAGGCGTTCGGCATGTCGGAGTCGGCGATCGCGACCCGCGGCTTGGGCATGTCCGCCAGGCTGCAGAGCCGGTCGATGATCGCGTGCAGCTCCGGGGCCTGCTGCGGGGTGACGACCCGGCCGCCCATCGCGAACAGGGCGATCTTGTCGCTGGCGTACCACTGGAACGCGAGGAAGCCGACGGCGATGATGACGATCACCGGCAGGTAGGACACCGAGGTGTAGGCGACGATCGCCCCGATGCCGACGACGTAGACCAGGCCGAGAAGAAAGATCGTCAGACCCATGCGCCGGGTCAGACCCTTGTCCGGTGCGAAACGGGACCGAGCCATCGTGTGTGCCGTCCTCCTGGTTGACGCCCGCCGGCGGCGTGCCGGGCGGGACCTGTACCGAACAACGCGCGCCACGCCGGGGATGTGCCCGGGCGGAACGCGCGCCGACCGTCGTGGTCGTGACGTGACGGTCGTCGTGCTGAGCCGGGGTCCTCGTCCTCAGCCGGGGACGAGCCCGTCCTCGGCCAGCATCGCCACGACGTCCTCCCGGGTGGCGTCGGAGTCCGGCAGCGTGACGTCGGACGCCCCGAGGAACTCGGCCGGTTCGGGCGTCCCCTCGGTGCGCACCAGGCCGGTCATCCGGCCGAGCACGGCCCGGAACGCCTCGTCGTCGTCCGCGGCGAGTGCCGCCTCCAGCTCCCCGTCGAGCACGTTCAGGCCCGCGAGGTGTCGGTCGGCCAGCTCGTACTGGTTGTCCCCGAGGATGCGGACGATCACGCGGCGCCGCCGGTGGTCTCACCCGTCGGCGGCTGCACTGGCGGTTGGGCCGCCTGTCGGGCAGTCGGGTGGGCGGTCGGCGGCGCGGCGGGCAGGGCCACCTTCGGCGCGCTCCCCGCGAGCTGGGACTTCATCCGCGACAGCTCGGAGTCCACGTCGGTGCCGGAGCTCATCCGCTCGAGCTCCAGGGTGATGTCGTCCTTGCTGGTCCCGGTCGGGTCGTCGAGGGCACCGGAGGCCATCAGCTCGTCGATCGCCCCGGCCCGGGCCTGCATCTGCGCCGTCTTGTCCTGGGCGCGCTGCATCGCCATCCCGACGTCGGACATCTCCTCGCTGATGCCGGAGAACGCCTCGCCGATCTTGGTCTGGGCCTCGGCCGCGGTGTAGGTGGCCTTGATCGTCTCCTTCTGCGTGCGGAAGGCGTCGACCTTGGCCTGGAGGCGCTGGCTGGCGGTGACGAGCTTGTCCTCCTGTACCTGCAGGCCCTCCAGCTGCGTCTGGAGGTCGGTCAGCTGGGTGGTGAGGCCGGACCGGCGGGTGAGGGCCTCCCGGGCGAGGTCCTCACGGCCCGCACCGAGGGCGGTCTGCGCCTGGCCCTCGAGCTTGGACTGCTGCGCGGTGAGCTGGTTCATCTGCAGCTCGAGGCGCTTGCGACTGGTCGCGACGTCGGCGACACCCCGCCGGACCTTCTGCAGCAGCTGGATCTGCTGCTGGTAGCTGTAGTCGAGGGTGTCCCGCGGGTCCTCGCGCTTGTCCAGCTCCTTGTTGGCCTTGATCTTGAACTGCGTCTGGATCCTGTTCAGAATTCCCATCGGCTGTCGCCTTCCCGGTGCTCACGTCGACCCCGCGGCCGACGGGCGCTGGGGTACGCGCCCGGCCACTGGCGTGCCACCCATCCCACCATGACCGACACTGGTCTGCCATCGGCTCGGGACGCTGCCGCCGATCCGGTGGCGGAGTACGGCGGGCGACCGGCGGGGCGATCAGGAAGCGGGATGTGGCGTGGCGAGAGTGCTGTCCGGCAGGGGATCGACCGCCGCGCCGAGCGGGTCGACCGCCGCGCCCCGGCGCAGGCGGGCGACGCCCGAGCCGGAGCCCGTGCCCGTGTCCGAGGAGACCGTGCCTGCGCTGGGCAAGGGCCGAGCCACCCCTCGCCGCCGGGATGCCGAGTCCGCGCGCCGCAGCCGGGCACGGGTTCCCCAGGGCCGCAAGGAAGCCTCGATCGCCCGGCGCAGCCGCCTGCGCGAGGCGCGTGAGCAGCAGGCGGAGGCGATGCGCACGGGCGACGAGAAGCACATGCCCCCGCGGGACAAGGGGCCGGTCAAGCGGTTCGTCCGGGACTCCGTGGACTCCCGACGGCACGTCGCGGAGTACTCCCTTCCCATCGTGCTGCTGGTGACGTTCGCGAGTCTGCCGTTCGCCGCGAACGCCCGCCTGGCGTTCGTCCCGAACGTCGTCCTGCTCGCCGTCCTGGTGGTCGTGGTCGCGGACTCGCTGCTGACAATGCGCCGGCTCCGCCGGGAGATCACCGCTCGCTTCGGTGCGGAGAACGTGAAGGGCAACCTGTTCTACGGCGTGTTGCGCTCGACGCAGTTCCGCCGGATCCGGCAGCCCAAGCCCCAGGTCAAGCCGGGCGCCAAGGTCTGAACCGGCGCAGTCGGCCCGTCCGTTGCCCTCCCGTAACCTGGATGCATGGAATTCCGTCTGCTCGGCAGGTCCGGGCTCAAGGTCAGCGAGATCTCGTACGGCAACTGGATCACCCACGCCAGTCAGGTCGAGGACGATGCGGCGGTGCGGTGTGTCCGCGCAGCACTCGACGTGGGGATCACGACGTTCGACACCGCCGACGCGTACGCCAACACCGCCGCCGAGGTGGTGCTCGCGCGTGCCCTCGCCGGTGAGCGCCGCGAGAGCCTCGAGATCCTGACCAAGGTCTACTGGCCGACCGGGCCGATGGGGCCGAACGACCGCGGACTGTCCCGCAAGCACATCCACGAGTCGATCAACGCATCGCTGAAGCGGCTCGACACCGACTACGTCGACCTGTACCAGGCGCATCGCTACGACGTGGAGACCCCACTGGAGGAGACGATGGAGGCGTTCGCCGACGTCGTCCACTCCGGCAAGGCCCTCTACATCGGGGTCTCCGAGTGGGACGCGGACCAGATCCGCGCCGGCCACGCGCTCGCACGTGAGCTCCACTTCCCGCTGGTGTCCAACCAGCCGCAGTACTCGATGCTGTGGCGGGTCATCGAGTCCGCGGTCGTCCCGGTCTCGGACGAGCTCGGCCTGAGCCAGATCGTCTTCTCCCCCATCGCCCAGGGCGTACTGACCGGCAAGTACGCCCCCGGACAGGCCCTGCCCGCGGGCACGCGCGCCACGGACGCCAAGGGCGGCGCCGACATGGTCAAGAGCTGGCTGGGCGACGACATCCTCACCCGCGTCCAGCAGCTCAGGCCGCTGGCGGACGAGGCCGGGCTGGACATGGCCGGGCTCGCCGTGGCCTGGGTCCTGCAGAACCCCAACGTCGCCTCGGCGATCATCGGTGCGTCCAGGCCGGAGCAGGTGACGGCGAACGCGAAGGCGGCCGGCGTGCAGCTCGAGTCCGGGTTGATGAAGCGGGTCGACGAGATCCTGGACCCCGTCGTCGAGCGTGGCGCGGACAAGACGCAGTCCCCGAACCCGCGGGCCTGACCGCTCGCTCCCGTGCCTGGTGGGACCGGCCGTGGGTCGCTGACCGCTGCCGCTGGGGACCTCAGGTCTCCAGCGGCAGCGGTCCGTAGACCTCCCGGCCGTCCTCGTCCAGACTCGCCGCGGCGACCCCGGCAGCCGCGAGCACCCGCCAGTGCTCACCGAGCCACGTCTCGGCGTCGCCCTGACTGCTGAACACCACCGTCTCCCCGCCCCCCGGAGCGGGCTGGCCGCTGCTCCGGGCCCCGCCGACCACGGCGTCACCCGCGGCGTCGGCCAGGATCACCGGGGCGAGGACGTCCCCCGCCGCGTCGGTGAGGACCCAGGCCCAGCTCATGCCGGGCGCCGGTCGACGAACGGGGGGCGCACGACCTCGAAGACCTCGGCCCTCCCGCGCACGGACACCGCGACGGAGTCCCCCGGCCCGAGTGGCCGGTCCAGCAGGGCGAGCCCGATCCCGGTGCGCAGCGTCGGGGAGAACGTCCCACTGGTGACCGTGCCCACCTGCCCTCCGGCGGCGCCGGTGACGTCCATGCCGGGCCGGGGAATGCCCCGGCCGGTCGCCCGGAGCCCCCACAGCCGTCGCCCCGACGCGGCGGCGCGTTCGGCCACCAGGGCGTCTCGTCCGGCGAAGGCCGGTTTGTCCCAGCCGACGGCCCAGCCGAGGCGCGCCTGCACCGGGCTGGTGCGGGCACCGATGTCCTGCCCGTGCAGCGCGTACCCCATCTCGGTGCGCAGGGTGTCCCGGGCGCCCAGTCCACACGCCCGGACCCCGAGGTCGGCGCCGGCCGCGAACAGCGCGTCCCACACCGCGCCGGCGTCGGCCGCGGTGGTCACCAGCTCGTAACCCCGCTCCCCGGTGTAGCCGGTGCGGCAGACGGTGACGACGCCGGTGACCGCCGGGTGCCGGGCGTCGACGAAGGACAGGTACGGGTGTCCGGCAGGAAGACCGGCCGCCCCCAGCAGCCGGTCGCTGTCCGGTCCCTGGACGGCCAGGACCGCGAAGTCCTCGTGCCGGTTGACGACGTCGACACCAGGTGGGGCGACCTCGGCCAGCACCTGCACCACCGCGTCGGTGTTCGCCGCGTTCGGGACGAGGAACAGGTCGGTGTCCGAGCGGCGGTAGACGATCAGGTCGTCGACGACCCCGCCCCGGCTGTCGCAGCACAGCGTGTACTGCGCCTGTCCGTCGGTGATCCGGTCCAGGGCGTTGGTGAACACCGCGTCCGCGAGCTGGAGGGCACCCGGCCCGTGGACGCGCGCCTTGCCGAGGTGGCTGACGTCGAAGACCCCGACAGCCTCACGGACGGCCCGGTGCTCTGCCAAGACGCCACCGCCCACACCGGCGCCGCCGTACTCCAGTGGCATCTCCCAGCCGCCGAACGGTGCGAGACGCGCCCCGGCCCTGACGTGCCGGTCGTGCAGGGGGGAGCGCCGCAGGGTCGCTGTGCGGGTGACGGGAGCCATGAGGAGGATCCTCGTCCCGGGCGGCTCTCCTACTGTCGTCGCGTGCCCACCACACCCTCCCCCCGCACCCCGTCGGCCCCCTCACCCGTCCCCACCCGTGCGCCCGACCCGCTCGAGCTCTCCCTGGCAGGGCTCGATGCGCTGACCGGACCGGCCGACGTCCTGGTCGTCGGGCTGGTCGCCGCGGGCTCGGTCACCGGGGGCTCGGTCACCGGGGGCTCGGTCGCCGGCGGCCCGGCCACGAACCCGCCCGCGGGCACCCGCCGCGGCAGGCGCTCCCGGACGCCGGACGCCCCGGCGACCGACCCGGCGGCCCCCCGCCTGGCCCCCGGAGCCGAGACGCTCGACGCGCTGTGGTCCCGCGCGGGCTGGCCGGGCGGTCTCGCCGGCGCGCTCGCCGTCGTGGGGGCGACCGGGAAGGCCGGGGAGCTGACCCGGTTGCCGGTGGCCGCCGGGTCCGGGACCGGCGCCCGCCAGGTCCTGGCCGTCGGGCTCGGCCCGGTGTCCGACGCCGGGGTGGACCCCGGGGTGCTGCGCCGGGCGGCCGGCACCGCCTCCGCCGCACTGACCGGGACCGTCGCGACCGGCCGTGCCGTGGTGGCGCTGCCGACCCGGGACCTGCGGGCCCTGGAGGCGGTCGCCGAGGGCACCGCTCTCGGCGCGTACGCGTTCGGCGCCTACCGGACGACGAGCGCCGCCGGCCCGCAGCCCCGGGTCCCGCTGCGGTCGGCGGTCATCGCCAGCGGTCTCACCGGCGCAGAGGCGGCCGGTGCCGTCACCCGGTCCGCCACGGTCGCCGCCGCCGTCCACCGGGCCCGGGACTGGGTGAACATCCCCGCGGCCGACCTCTACCCGGAGGCCTTCGTGGAGCTCGCGCAGGCGGCGGTCGCCGGGTTCACCGGTGCGACCGCGCGTGCGCTCGGCGTGGAGGTGCTCGACGAACGGGCGCTCGAGGCCGGCGGGTACGGCGGCCTGCTCGGGGTCGGCCGCGGGTCCGACCGGCCCCCGCGCCTGCTCCGGATCGCCTACCGCCCCGCGAAGGCGCGCGGTCACCTCGCGCTGGTCGGCAAGGGGATCACCTTCGACAGCGGCGGCTACTCCATCAAGCCCGCCACCGGGATGATCACGATGAAGTGCGACATGGCCGGTGCCGCCGGGGTGGTCAACGCGGTGCTGGCCGCGGCCGCGCTCGGGGTGCGCACCGACATCACCGTCTACGCCGCGCTCGCCGAGAACATGGTCTCGGGGTCCGCGACCCGCCCCGGGGACGTCGTCGCCGTCTACGGCGGGACCACGGTGGAGATCACCAACACCGACGCCGAGGGCCGGATGGTGATGGCCGACGCGCTGGCGCGCTCCGCGGAGGACGGCCCCGACGTCGTGGTGGACATGGCGACGCTCACCGGCGCCTGCGTGGTGGCTCTCGGGGGCCGCACCGCCGGGGTGATGGGAGAGGAGGAGCTGACCGAGCGGGTCGTCGCTGCCGGGCGGGACGCCGGCGAGCCGTTCTGGCCGCTGCCGATCCCCGAGGAGATGGTCGGCAAGCTGACCTCGAAGGTGGCCGACCTGAACAACGTCGGCGACCGGGAGGGCGGTGCCCTGCAGGCCGCGGCATTCCTGCGCTGCTTCGTCGCCGACGGCATCCGCTGGGCGCACCTGGACATCGCCGGCCCCGCCTACAACGAGAAGGGGGCCTTCGGTTTCACCCCTGAGGGCGGCACCGGCTTCGGTGTCCGCACGCTGGTCGGCCTGGCGGAGCTGTCCGCGGCCGGAGAACTCTAGGAGCGCGTCGGAGCACGGGTTCGCTAGTACAGGCCGCGTGGTCGCGGGGGTTTCTCCGGCTCACCGGCGAGGCGCTGCCGGTGGGTCCAGTCCCGCATCCGCTGCGGGTAGCCGACTGCGGCGACGTCGTAGGACGGGACGCCGGCGGTGTTCGCCAGGTGGTGGGCCGCCGTCGGGGACGGCACCCGCCGGCGCGTCCACTCCCCGTCGCGGGCGACGAAGACCATCGTCGGGCCGGTCACCGAGGTCGCCGGCTCGACGAACCCCTCCACGCCCTCGCGGGTGGCGGCGAACCCCCGCAGGTGGCGGGCCGCCTCGTCGAACACCGCCCTGTCCGCACGACCGGGACGCGCAGCGGACGGACCCGGCCCCGAGGGACGTCTGCCTGGCCGTAACCGGTCGAGCCACGACATGGCCGTCCTCCCGTCCGAGCCCCGGCTCGACAGCTCGGGCCCGGGGTTGCGGACCCATCGGGTGCGAGTATGGGTCAGCACCTGAAGGACCGTTCGAGGAGCAGGAGATGCAGGTGGCCGAGGCAGCCGCACCCGGGACGTTCGACCTCGTGGTCCTCGGTGGTGGGAGTGGCGGCTACGCGGCCGCACTGCGCGCCGCCGAGCTCGGCCTGTCGGTGGCCCTGGTGGAGAAGGACAAGCTCGGCGGGACGTGCCTGCACCGCGGGTGCATCCCGACCAAGGCGCTCCTGCACGCCGGCGAGGTGGCCGACAGCGCCCGCGAGGGGGCGTCCTTCGGAGTCATGACGACGCTGGACAAGGTCGACATGCCCGCCGTCGTCGCCTACCAGCAGGGCGTCGTCGCCAAGCTCTACAAGGGCCTGCAGGGCCTGATCAGGAGCCGGCACATCACCGTCGTGCAGGGCACCGGCCACCTCGTGGCCGCCGACACCGTCGAGGTCGAGGGCACCCGTTACACCGGGCGTCACGTCGTGCTCGCCTCCGGGTCCGTCGCCAGGACGCTGCCCGGCCTGGAGATCGACGGCCAGCGGGTGATCACCTCCGACCACGCGATCGGGCTCGACCACGTGCCGACCAGTGCGGTCGTGCTGGGCGGCGGGGTCATCGGCGTCGAGTTCGCGAGCGCGTGGACCTCGCTGGGGGTGAAGGTGACCGTCGTGGAGGCGCTGCCCCGCCTGGTCGCCGCCGAGGACGAGGCCGTGTCGAAGGCGCTCGAGCGGGCGTTCCGCAAGCGTGGCATCGCCTTCCGCACCGGGGTGCGGTTCACCGGGGCCCAGAGCACCGAGGACGGGGTCCGGGTCTCGTTGGAGAACGGCGACACCATCGACGCGGAGCTGCTGCTGGTCGCCGTCGGCAGGGGGCCCGCGACCGCGGGCCTGGGGTACGAGGAGGTCGGGGTCCACGTCGACCGGGGGTTCGTCCCCGTGGACGAGCGGCTGCGGACCAACGTGCCCGGGGTGTACGCAGTCGGCGACATCGTCCCGGGGCTGCAGCTGGCGCATCGCGGCTTCGGCCAGGGGATCTTCGTCGCCGAGGAGATCGCCGGGTTCAACCCGGCGCCGATCGACGAGCTGGGCATCCCCCGCGTCACCTACTGCGACCCGGAGATCGCCTCGATGGGGCTCACCGAGGCGGAGGCGCGCCAGCAGCACGGCGACGACGGCATCGAGTCCTACCAGTACGACCTCGCGGGCAACGGCAGGTCCCAGATCCTCAGGACGGCCGGCTTCGTCAAGCTGGTCCGCCGCAAGGACGGCCCCGTCGTCGGCATCCACATGATCGGGTCTCGGATGGGCGAGCAGGTCGGGGAGGCGCAACTGATCTACAACTGGGAGGCGCTGCCCAGCGAGGTCGCATCGCTGCTGCACGCGCACCCGACGCAGAACGAGGCGCTGGGCGAGGCCCACCTCGCGCTGGCCGGCAAGCCCCTGCACGTGCACTGATCGGTCGAGGAGCGGCCACCGGGCTCCTGCGTCGTCGGCGTCGCGTGCGGGGCTCGCGGGGGTGGCCGCCGGTAGGGTCGGGCGCGACGTCGGGGGCCGTCCTGCCACGGCGAGTCGACCCGAGGAGCTGTGGTCCGATGTCGGTCTCCGTCACCCTTCCGGCGCTCGGTGAGAGCGTCACCGAGGGCACGGTCACCCGGTGGCTGAAGGAGGTCGGGGACTCGGTCGAGACCGACGAGCCACTGCTGGAGGTCTCGACCGACAAGGTCGACACCGAGATCCCCTCACCCACCGCCGGCACGTTGTTGTCGATCACCGCGGCGCAGGACCAGACCGTCGAGGTCGGCGCGGAGCTCGGGGTCATCGGTGACTCCGCCGACGAGCGGTCCGCTGTGAGTCCCGCCCGCCCTGCGGCCCCCCCTGCCCCAGCTGAGGCCACCCCGGCTGAGCCGGCGCGCGCACCTGCACAGCCGGCCTCGTCCGGGCACTCCACGGCGTCGGAGGTGTCAGGCGGCCAGAGCGGACCGCTTCCGTCATCTGTCGCCGACCCGCAGGCGGCCGAGGGTGACAGCCACGCCGACCGACTCCGTGACGACGCGACACCGACGGGTCCGCCGTCCGGCTCGGAGAGGTCCCCCAACGGCACGTCCGTCACCCTCCCGGAGCTCGGCGAGAGCGTCACCGAGGGCACGGTCACGCGCTGGCTGAAGGAGGTCGGGGACCCTGTCGATGCAGACGAGCCCCTGGTGGAGGTCTCCACCGACAAGGTCGACACCGAGATCCCCGCACCCGTGGCCGGAACGCTGCTGTCGATCACGGCCGCCGAGGACGCGACCGTCGAGGTCGGCGGGGAACTCTGCGTCATCGGTGCCGCCGATCGGACGGCCGCACAGGGACCCGCTGCGCCCGACACGGTTGCTCCTGACACGGGGGCTCCTGACACGGCCCCATCTGACACGGCCGCACCCGACACGGCCGCTGCCGACACGGCCGCACCGGCACCGACGCCCGAGTCCGAGCAGGCTGCCGAGCCGGTCCGCCGGGTGGCGCCCGCTCCGGTCGCCCCGGACCCCGCCGACACGGCTCCGAGCGCCGCGACGGCGCCGTCGACGGCCGCTGACGGCGGAAGCCCCTACGTCACCCCGCTGGTCCGCAAGCTGGCCGCGGACAGCGGGGTGGACCTGTCCTCGGTCACCGGGACCGGTGTCGGCGGCCGGATCCGCAAGCAGGACGTGCAGGACGCCGCCGAGGCCGTGCGCGCAGAGGCCGTGCGCGCAGAGTCGGTGCGCACGGAGTCCGTGCGCGCGGAAGCGGAGAGGGCCGAGACAGCTCGGACGGCACCTGCACCCGTGCCGACCACTCCGGAGCCGACCCAAAGCGAGCCGGCCCCGAGCGAGCCGACCCGGACCGGGGGACATCCCGGGTCCCGCCCGGTGGCCGTACAGCCCAGCGCGTTGCGCGGCACCACGGAGAAGCTCAGCCGCCTGCGCAAGGTCATCGCGACCCGGATGGTCGAGTCGCTCCAGACGACGGCGCAGCTGACCACCGTCGTCGACGTGGACATGACGGCGATCGCCCGGTTGCGTCAGCGGGCGAAGGCCTCGTTCGAGGCGCGGGAGGGCGTGAAGCTGTCGTTCCTGCCGTTCTTCGCCCTCGCGACCGTCGAGGCACTCAAGGTGATGCCCCGACTGAACGCGACACTGGACACCGGGGCCGGTCTGATCACCTATGCGGACGCGGAGAACCTCGGCATAGCCGTGGACAGCGAGCGCGGCCTGCTGGTCCCGGTCATCACCGGTGCGGGGGACCTGAACCTGGCGGGGCTCGCCCGGCGGATCGCGGACCTCGCGGTGCGGACACGGACCAACAAGCTGTCCCCCGACGAGCTGGCGGACGGGACGTTCACCCTCACCAACACCGGTAGCAGGGGCGCGCTGTTCGACACCCCGATCCTCAACCAACCCCAGGTCGGCATCCTCGGCACGGGTGCGGTCGTCAAACGCGCGGTGGTGCTGGACGCCCCCGGCATCGGGGAGACCATCGCGGTCCGCTCGATGGCCTACTTGTCCCTGACCTACGACCACCGCCTCGTCGACGGCGCGGACGCCGCGCGTTTCCTGGTCGCGGTGAAGGCGCGCCTGGAGGAGGGCGCCTTCGACGCCGAGGTCGGCGTCTAGTCCACCCGGTCCCGCCGGGGAACCCACCTTCAGTCCAGCGAACGCCCGGACGGCAGGATGCTCCGCATGAAGGTCGCGATGACGGGTTCGACCGGGTTGATCGGTTCTGCGCTGCGGGGATCGCTGAACGGGGACGGGCACCAGGTCCTGCGACTGGTGTCGCGGGCTCCGGCCGGCTCCGACGAGGTGCGGATCGACGCACGGTTCCCCGTCGACCCCGACCTGTTCACCGACGTGGACGTCGTGGTCAACCTCGCAGGGGCGGGAGTCGGGGACCACCGCTGGACCCCGGCCTACAAGAAGATCGTCCGCAACAGTCGGCTGAAGACGACCGCCGCCGTCGTGAAGGCCCTCCAGTCGGCACCCCCGCGCGATCGCGTCCTCGTGTCGTCCTCGGCGATCGGGTACTACGGCGAGGACTGCGGGGACACCCGGCTGACCGAGTCCTCGCCGGCCGGCACGGACTTCCTCGCGACGGTCTCCCGGGACTGGGAGGCCGCCACCCAGCCGGCCCGTGCCGCGGGCGTCCGGACGGTCCTGCTCCGCACCGGACTCGTCCTGGACGCGGCCGGTGGTGCGCTCGCCCCGCTGCTCAAGCTGTTCCGGCTGGGACTCGGGGGGCGCATCGGGTCCGGTGGCCAGTTCTGGTCGACGATCACCCTGGAGGACCACGTTCGTGCGGTCCGGTTCCTGATGGCATCGGCCGGTGCGACGGGGGCCTACAACCTCACGGCTCCGGAGCCGGCCACCAACGGCGCGATCACCAAGGCCCTCGGCCGCGGCCTGCACCGGCTGACGCCCGTCCCGGTGCCGGCTTTCGCGCTGAAGCTCGCGCTCGGTGAGTTCTCCGCCGGCGTCCTGGGCAGCGCACGGGTCATTCCGGAGCGACTCGTCGAGGCCGACTTCACGTTCCGCCACCCGACGATCGACGCACAGGTGCGAGCGGTCCTGGCGGACTGAGACGGCTGTCCATCGAGCACGCTCCGGCCACGTCACCGCGGGCCGATCGGCGTGCTGACGGCGATGACCCACGGGTCGGTGACCGCCGGCCGGGTCAGCACCACCCGGACCCGGCCGAGTTCGCGCCCCGGAAGCTTCGTGGCGGACGAGCCGGGGACCACCAGGTCGATCGGTCGCTGTCGTACCCGTGCGATGACGATCGCCCGCACCGGTGTCTGCTCCGACACGGAGACCTCCCGCAGGTCGAACCCGAGACCGACGACGGTGCCGCCGGCCGGGGCCAGCCTGGTGAAGGCGGCCCGGTCCTCGGTGACCAGCCGACTTCCCGGCGGGTAGACGCCGCGGAGCAGGTCCAGCCGTCCGGTCGCGAAGGCGGTGCCCCGGACCGCCTGCAAGGCCTGGAGCGCCCGCAGCGGCGTCCCTGTGACCAGGACGTCAGGAACCTCGGCCGGCGATTCCCGCGCACGCGTGGCAGCGAGCGGTGGTTCCACCTCGGGCGACGCCGTCGCCACCACGGCGGCCAGGGATGGCACGGCGGTCTCCGGGGTGACGGTCACGGACGACCGCGGGACGACCGCGGACGCCGACGGCCGGGGCGTCATCGCGAACGCCGCCTCGGCGGACACGGCCCGACCACCGCGGTCGACAGCGCCGAGGACGGTGATCGTGGCGGCCACCACCACGGCGAGTGCCGCGAGCGGGGCTGCCGCCGCCCGCCAGCGCGACGTCACCCCGACGCCCGGGCCGGCCGTCGGTGTCGCCGATCCCCGGGCCGACCGTGGACGCACCCGCGGACGGTGCACGCCGACCGGGAGGGCGGCGCGCGCCACCACGGGACCGGCGTCCCCGCTGGAGCCGCCGATGTCCCGGGAACCGCGGCCGTCTCGGAGGCTGCCGCCGTCCCGGGAACCGACGCGCGGGGGCGGACCGCCCCGGCCCGCGGACCGGGCATCGGCCCGCAAGCGGCCCAGCCACGCCGGGTCGGCCAGCGGCGCCGCGTCGGCACGCCGGCGGACCGACGGGAAGCGGTGGTCGTCGGGACCTTCGCCGGGTGCCCGGTGACGCGGCTCACCCGTGGTCGTGTCGTGTCGCTGCTCGTCCACACGACGGACCATCGGGCCGCCCGCCGGCAGGTCGGCCACGGCGCGGCGCGGCTGTGGACGGCGGCCACGATCCGCGGTGTCCCGCGACAGCACCGGCCCCAGGTCTGCGCCGAGCGACGCGGCCACCCGGCCATCCGGGCCACCCGGCCAGTACGGTCGGCCGGATGGACCACCCCGGCGAGGTCATCGTGGTCGGCGCCGGCCTGGCCGGGCTGGCCGCGGCGCGGGCGCTGGTGGCCGCCGGGCTGCAGGTCGTCCTGCTCGAAGCCGGTGACGCGCCGGGCGGGCGGGTGCGGACGGACTCGGTGGACGGCTTCCTGCTCGACCGCGGCTTCCAGGTGCTCAACCCCTCCTACCCGGAGCTGCGGCGGGTGGCCGACCTGGCGGCGCTGGACCTGCAGCCCTACGACGCGGCCATCGAGGTGGTGCTGGAGAACGGGCGGGCGGTGCTGGGTGACCCGCGGCGTCGGCCGTCCGCGTCGCTGTCCTCGCTGCTGGCACCGGTCGGGTCCCCCGTGGCCAAGGCCCGGTTGGCCGCCTACGCCCTGCGGGTCGCCTACGCCGACCGTGACGAGGACGCCGCGCTGGACCACCCGGACAGCTCGGCCCGTCAGGCCTATGCGGACGCCGGGCTGTCCGACCGGCTCGTCGACGCGGTGCTCCGGCCGTTCCTCGCGGGGGTGTTCCTCGAACCGGACCTGGCGACCTCGCGCCGGTTCGCCGACCAGATCCTGCGCAGTTTCGTCCGGGGGACCCCGGGACTGCCGGTGACCGGGGTGCGGGCCCTGCCGGACCAGCTGGCAGCCGCCCTCCCGCCGGGCACCCTGCGGCTGGACACGCCGGTGTTGAGCCTGTCCGCGAACGGTGTGAGCACGGCAGACGGGGAGCTCGCCGCCGAGTCGGTGGTCATCGCCACCGAAGCGCCCGTCGCGGCCCGACTGCTCGCAGCGACCGGGGTGGAGCTCGCCGTCCCCCCGGCCCGCGTGGTCACGACCTGGTACCACACGCCGACCGGGACGGATCCGGCCCAGCTGTCCGGCGGGCGACCGGTGGTCGTCGTGGACGGGCTCCGGCGCGGGCCCGTGGTGACCACCTCGGTGCCGACGGCGGCGGCGCCGACCTACTCGGCCGACGGTCGCCCGCTGGTCTCCTCCTCGGTGCTGGACCTGGACACGTCAGCTGGTGCAGAACAGACGGTGCGCACGCACCTCGCGCGGCTGCACGGGACCGACACCGGACGGTGGGAACTCGTCGGGGTCACGCCGATCCCGTGGGCCCAGCCGGCGATGCTCCCCCCGCTGGACCCGCGCAAGCCCGTGCGGGTCGGCCAGGGCCGCTACGTCGCCGGGGACCACCGCGACACCGCATCGGTCCAGGGAGCGTTGGCGTCGGGGCGCCGGGCGGCAGAAGCGGTTCTGGCCGACCTCGGGCTGGACCGACCGGCCGCACCGGGCGACACGCCTAGCCTGACCTCGTGAGCAGCCCGGGGATCGTGTTCACCCTGCTCGGCGACGGCCGACCGGTGGACTACCAGCAGGCGTGGGACACCCAGCGTCGCCTCCACGCCGACCGCGTCGCCGGGACCGGCCCGGACACGGTGCTCCTGCTGGAGCACACCGCTGTCTACACCGCCGGCCGCCGGACCCAGCCCGCCGACCGCCCGGACGACGGCAGCCCCGTCGTGGACGTCGACCGCGGCGGCCGGATCACCTGGCACGGTCCCGGCCAGCTGGTCGGCTATCCCATCGTGGCGCTGCCGGACCCGGTCGACGTCGTCGCCCACGTCCGCCGGCTGGAGCAGGCGCTGGTCGCCACCTGTGCGGAACTCGGCCTGGCGTCCATGACGGTGCACGGCCGCAGCGGGGTGTGGGTCGCCGGCATCGCCGGGCACCCGGACCGCAAGGTGGCGGCGATCGGCACCCGGGTCGCGCAGGGGGTCACGATGCACGGCTTCGCCCTCAACTGCGACTGCGACCTGACCGCGTTCACCCGCATCGTCCCGTGTGGACTGGCCGACGCGGGCGTGACCAGCCTCAGCGTCGAGCTCGGCCGACCCGTGCGCGTCGCCGAGGCGCTACCGGTCGTGAGGGACCACCTCGCCCGGATCCTCGTGACAGCTCCCGTCCTGGTGGGTGCCCGGTGACCACGACCCGGCCCGAGGGCCGCAAGCTGCTCCGTCTCGAGGTCCGCAACGCCGAGACCCCCATCGAGCGGAAGCCGCCGTGGATCCGGACGACCGCGCGGATGGGGCCGGAGTACACGGCCCTGCGTGCGCTGGTCAAGCGCGAAGACCTGCACACCGTCTGCCAGGAGGCGGGCTGCCCCAACATCTTCGAGTGCTGGGAGGACCGCGAGGCCACCTTCCTCATCGGTGGCAGTCAGTGCACCCGGCGCTGCGACTTCTGCCAGATCGACACCGGCAAGCCGGACCCGCTGGACCGCGACGAACCCCGTCGGGTGGCGGAGTCGATCGCCGCGATGGGCCTGCGCTACGCGACCATCACCGGCGTCACCCGCGACGACCTCCCCGACGAGGGCGCGTGGCTCTACGCCGAGACGATCCGCGCGACCCACGAGGTCAACCCGGGCACCGGCGTGGAGATCCTGACCCCCGACTTCTCCGGACACCGGGAGCTGCTTCAGCAGGTGTTCGACGCGGCACCGGAGGTCTTCGCCCACAACCTGGAGACGGTCCCGCGCATCTTCCGGCGGATCCGCCCGGCCTTCGACTACGAACGCTCCCTGGGCGTCATCACCACGGCGCGTGATGCGGGGATGGTGACGAAGTCCAACCTGATCCTCGGGATGGGCGAGACGCTCCAGGAGGTCGATGCCGCCCTCGTCGACCTCCGGGACGCCGGGTGTGACCTGGTGACCATCACCCAGTACCTGCGGCCGAGCCCCCGCCACCACCCGGTCGAACGGTGGGTGGCGCCCGCGGAGTTCGACGGTCTCGGTGACCGGGCACGTGAGCTCGGCTTCGCCGGTGTCATGTCCGGACCGCTGGTCCGGTCCTCCTACCGCGCCGGGCGCCTCTACCAGCAGGCCCGCGCGGCACGGGGCGAGGCGGGCGGCGACCCCAGGCCCGCGGCGGGCTCCCGCACGTAAACTCGCCGGTCGTGGCCCCTCCGACGTCCCGACGCCCCGACCCGCCCGCGAGTACGACCGCCAGGACCTCCGCGAAGGCGACGGGTGCGCGGCTTGCCCCAGTCGACCCGGACGCTCCCGTCAAGGCCAAGGGACTGCGCGGTGCGCTGGGCACGTCGAGGACCAACCTGCGCCAGATGGGGCAGGCCTACAAGATCACGGTCCGGACCGACAAGAAGCTCCCGCTGTGGCTGCTCGGGTCGTTCCTCATGGCGTTCGCCGTGGTTCTGGGCATCGGTTTCCTCATCGGTGCGCCCCGGTACTTCGTCGTCCTCGGCGTCGTCTTCGGGCTGCTCGCAGCACTGATCGTCTTCGGGCGCCGCGCCGAGCGCGCTGCCTATGCGCAGTTGGAGGGCAGGCCCGGTGCCGCGGCCGCCGCATTGAACACCCTGAAACGGGGATGGACCGTCACCCCGGCGGTCGGCGGGACCAGGACGATGGAGATCGTGCACCGGGCGGTCGGCCGACCGGGGATCGTCCTGATCGGTGAAGGCCCCAGCCGCGGTCGGCTCGCCGGGCTGCTGCAGAACGAGGCCCGCCGGCACACCCGGGTCGCCCCCGGCACGCCCGTGATCACCGTGCAGTGCGGGACCGGGGAGGGTCAGGTGCCGATCGGACGCCTGCCCAGGCACCTGCGCAAGCTGGCGGCGGTCCTGACCCCGGGTGACGCGCGCGAGGTGAACCAGCGACTGAAGGCCCTGAAGCTGGGAACCCCGCAGGCGCCACACGGGCCGCTCCCCCGGAACGTGAAGCTGCCCCGCGGGATGCGGCCGCCGACCGACGCAGACCTGCCCGGTGGCCGCTGAGCAGGCCGGCCCTCCGACGAGCGCTGCGGACACCGGCGCGCTCAGCGGGCGCTGACGACGACGGTCCCGACGGCGCGGTCGTGCAGGCCGCGCCGGTCCCGGTCGAAGATCACCGCCGGGAGGACGAGGGCGATGAGCACCGACCGGACGAGTGCTCTGCCGACGCCGACCGCGAGCCCACCGTCCACCCGCCGGACCCGGACCCCGAGCACCAGCTGGCCCGCACTGCCCCCGAGCGTTGCGGTGAGCACCGCACACTCCGCGACCAGGAGCGCGAGTGGGACCCACCGTGCGTCGCCGGCGACGACGGCATCCCGCGAGGCGACGGCGAAGGCCGCGAACAGGCAGGCGAACCAGTCCAGCGCCAGGGCCGCGGCCCGGGCGCCCCAGGAGGCGACGCGACCCGGCCCGGACGCCGGCAGGCGCCGTCGGCCGCCCGCCACCGGTTCCTCGTCCACGTCGCGAGGGTAGGCGCGAAAGCAGCCCACGCTGCGTGCAGGGTTGCCCACCTCGCGGTGTGCGGCCGCTTGCGCAGGTCGACACCGGGGTGCCCTGACCTGCGCAGGTAACACGACCGTCATCTCCCCGGAACGCGTCCGACACGGGCCACTGGCACCGTCTGCCCTTCGACGGGGCAGCTCGGACCGGGCGGCTCCGGCGCGGTCGGGACCGATAGCGTCCGCCGAGACCGGGGTCGGCCCGCGTGGGCCGGCGTCACCTGTGATGGCCCGTCCTGGTGACGGGTCGAGGAGGTTGGATGTTCTCCAGTGCCGAGGAGCTGCAGGCCTACGTCACGACCGAGGGGGTCGAGTTCATCGACGTCCGGTTCTGCGACCTCCCGGGTCAGATGCAGCACTTCACCGTGCCCGCCACCGCGGTGGAGGACGTCCTCGCCGCCGGACTGATGTTCGACGGCTCGTCGATCCGCGGCTTCCAGGCGATCCACGAGTCGGACATGAAACTCATCGCGGACCCGTCGACGGCGTACGTGGATCCGTTCCGCCTGCGCAGGACGGTCGTCATCAACTTCTCCGTCGTGGACCCGTTCACCGACGAGCCGTACGCGCGGGACCCTCGGCAGGTCGCCGCCAAGGCCGAGGCCTACCTGGCCAGTACCGGCATCGCCGACACCGCCTACTTCGGCGCCGAGGCCGAGTTCTACATCTTCGACGACGTCCGCTTCGAGACGAAACAGAACACGGGCTACTACTTCATCGACTCCATCGAGGGGGCCTGGAACAGCGGGCGCATCGAGGCGGGTGGGAACCTGGCCTCCAAGACGCCGTACAAGGGCGGCTACTTCCCGGTCGCCCCGATCGACCACTTCGGCGATCTGCGCGACACGATCTCCTCGCTGCTGGGCAACGCCGGGCTGATCATGGAGCGGGCACACCACGAGGTCGGCACCGGCGGCCAGACCGAGATCAACTACAGGTTCGACACCCTGCAACACGCGGGGGACCAGATGATGCAGTTCAAGTACATCGTCAAGAACGCGGTGCGGGCGGACGGCCGGACCGCCACCTTCATGCCCAAGCCGCTGTTCGGCGACAACGGGTCCGGGATGCACGTCCACCAGTCCCTGTGGAGGGGCGGGGAGCCGCTGTTCTTCGACGAGACCGGATACGGCGGGCTGTCCGACATGGCCCGCTGGTACGTCGGCGGTCTCATCCGGCACGCGTCGAGCCTGGTGGCGATCACCAACCCGACCGTGAACAGCTATCACCGGCTGGTGCCCGGCTTCGAGGCGCCGGTCAACCTGGTGTACTCCCAGCGCAACCGCTCCGCCGCCATCCGTATCCCGGTGACCGGGACCAGCCCGAAGGCCAAGCGGATCGAGTTCCGGGTGCCGGACCCGTCGGCGAACCCCTACCTGGCGTTCGCGGCACTGCTGATGGCCGGGATCGACGGGATCCGCAACCGCATCGAGCCGCCCGAGCCGGTCGACAAGGACCTCTACGACCTCCCGCCCGACGAGCTCGCGGCCCTGGCCACCGTGCCGGACACCCTGCCCAAGGCACTGGACGCCCTGGAGGCAGACCACGACTACCTCACGGCCGGCGACGTCTTCACCCCGGACCTGATCGCGACGTGGATCGACTACAAACGCACCCGCGAGGTCGACCCACTCCGGTTCCGCCCGCACCCGCACGAGTTCGAGCTCTACTACGACGTCTGACCGTCGGACGTCCTGACTGCTGGACGTCCGATCACTGCAGCCGCCGCCCCCGCGCCGGACCCCGTCGGGGGCTCAGCGCGGGGGCGGAGCGGTGCTCCCCCGGACGATCAGCTCGGGCCGCAGCGCTCCGCAGCCGGGTTCTCCGCAGCCGGGTTCTCCGCAGCCGGGTTCGTCCTCGCCCGAGGGGGCGACCATGCAGGCGAGTCGCGCGACCGCGCGCCGGCCGAGCTCGTCGAAGTCCTGCCGCACGGTGGTCAGCGGCGGGATCGTGTAGCCCGCCACGGGGAGATCGTCGAAACCCACGACGGACATCTCCGCCGGCACCCGGCGACCCGCCTCGGCCAGGGCCCGGAGGACCCCGACGGCCATCTCGTCATTGGCGGCGAAGACCGCCGTCACGTCGGCACGCTCGGCGAGGTAGCGGCCGATCCGGTGGCCCGACTCCGGTGACCAGTCCCCCGCCAGGGGAGGCGGCACACCGGCCCCTGCTGCCCGGAGAGCGCCGGCCCACCCGGCCAGCCGACTGCGCGCCTCGTTCCGGTCCCCGGGTCCCGTGACGTGCCAGACCGTGCGGTGGCCCAGACCCAGCAGATGGTCCGTCGCCATCCGGCCACCGGCGGCCTGGTCAACGCGCACGGTCGGCAGCGCCGTCCCGGACTCCGGCCCGGCGACCCAGACGACCGGCAGGTCCTCCAGGTGGGCGGGTAGCGCCTCGGCGACCCGGTCGTCGGGAGCGATGACGAGCAGACCGCCGGGGCCCTGGTCCAGCACCACCTCGATCGCGTCGAGCATCGCCGAACGGGTCGCGGTCCGAGGTGCGGCGACGGTGAGGCCCCAGCCGCGGTCGCGCGCCGCACGCTCGATGCCCAGCAGCGTCGAGGACGGCCCGTGCGCAACGGTGTCGTTGGTGACCACGCCGATGGACCGGAAGCCGCGGGTGGCCAGCGCGCGGGCGAGCCGGTTGGGCCGGTAGCCGAGCTCGGCGATGGCGGCCAACACCCGGGATCGGGTCTCGACGCGGACGCTGGCGTGGTCGTTGAGCACCCGGGACACGGTCTGGTGGGACACCCCCGCGAGTCGGGCCACGTCACTCATCACCGGTGGCCGGGCGGGGACCCGGGCCCGACGCAGGTGCCCCGTACCGGTGTCGACCAGGTCCATCGGACTCCCTCGAGCGACCGGACCGGCGCCGACCAGCGGTCCGGGCGCTAGGAGGGTAACCGCCCGGGCACAAGGGGCGCCGGTCCGCGCGACGCGGGATCCCGGGGCCGGGCGCGGCGCCCTTAGGCTCCCCCCGTTGGTCCCGTCCTGTCCGGTCTCGACGACGAGGAACGATGTGAGCGGGCACACCACCTACGCGATCGGTGTCGACTTCGGCACCCTGTCCGGCCGGGCCGTCGTGGTCGACACCGCCGACGGCCGGGTCCTCGGTTCCGCGGTGTCGGAGTACGCGCACGCCGTGCTGACCGAGGCGATCCCCGCCGATCTGACCGGTGGGGCGAAGGTCACGCTGCCGCCGGACTGGGCGCTCCAGGTGCCCGAGGACTACCGCACCGTGCTGCGGGTCGCCGTTCCCGCAGCGCTGGCCGACGCGGGCATCGACCCGGCCGACGTCGTCGGGATCGCCACCGACTTCACGGCATCGACTCCGCTGCCGACCGACGCGGACGGGGTACCGCTCTCGGAGGTCCCCGGGTTCGCGGCGCGGCCGCACGCCTACGTCAAGCTGTGGCGTCACCACGCCGCGCAGGACCAGGCCGACCGCATCAACGCTCTCGCGGCCGAGCGCGGCGAGACCTGGCTCCCCCGCTACGGCGGGAAGATCAGCAGTGAGTGGGAGTGGGCGAAGGCGCTGCAGGTCCTCGAACAGGACCCGGACGTGTGGGCGGCCACCGCCCGCTGGATCGAGGCCGCCGACTGGATCGTCTGGCAGCTGACCGGATCCGAGAGCCGCAACGTCTGCACCGCCGGCTACAAGGCGATCCGCCAGGACGGGGTCTACCCGAGCGAGGAGTTCGCCGCCGCGCTGCACCCGGGCCTGACCGACTTCGTCGCCACCCGCCTGGAGCACCCGCTGTCGGAGCTGGGATCCCGGGTCGGCGGACTGTCCGCGCGAGCGGCCGCCTGGACCGGCCTCCCGGAGGGGATCGCCGTGGCCGCCGGCAACGTCGACGCGCACGTGACGCTGCCCGCCGCGAAGTCCATCGCGCCCGGGTCGATGCTCGCGATCATGGGCACCTCGACCTGCCACGTCATGAACGCGACGCAGGTGGCCGAGGTCACCGGGATGTGCGGGGTGGTCGACGGCGGGATCACCCCGGGCCTGTTCGGGTACGAGGCCGGGCAGAGCGGCGTCGGGGACATCCTCGGCTGGTTCGTGGACCAGCAGGTCCCCGCCTCCTACGCCGACCGCGCCGCCGAGCGCGGGATCAGCGTGCACTCCCTGCTCTCGGAGCTGGCGGCCGTCCAGGCGGTCGGGGAGCACGGCCTGGTCGCGTTGGACTGGCACTCCGGCAACCGGTCGATCCTGGTCGACCACGAGCTGTCCGGCGTGATCGTCGGGCAGACGCTGGCCACCACGGCGGTCGACGTGTACCGGGCGCTGGTCGAGTCGACCGCGTTCGGGACCCGCCGCATCGTCGAGGCGTTCGGTGACGCCGGTGTCCCGGTGACGGAGTTCGTCGCCGCCGCTGGGCTGCTGCGCAACCCCTTCCTCATGCAGGTCTACTGCGACGTGCTGGCCAGGCCCCTGTCCCTGCTGGAGATCGAGCACGGCCCGGCGGTCGGCTCCGCGATCCAGGCGGCCGTCGCCGCGGGGGCGCACCCCGACACCGCGGCCGCCGCCGAGGCGATGGGGAGCAAGCGGCAGGACGCCTACCTGCCCGACCCGGAGCGGGCGAAGGCCTACGACGCCCTCTACGCCGAGTACTGCCGGTTGCACGACTGGTTCGGCCACGACGAGACCGACGGCGGCAACGAGGTGATGCACCGGTTGCGGGCGATGCGCAGGGACGCGCTCGCCCGTCGGGACGGCGCCTCCGGACGGGACCGCAGCTGATGGTGAGCAACGCTCTCGACGACCTCGACGCCGAGGAGCACCGGGCGCTGGCCCGGCTCCGTGGCCAGGTCAGCGACCTGCACTCCCAGCTGACCCGGTACGGCCTGGTGGCCTGGACGGCCGGGAACGTCTCCGCGCGCCTGCCCGGCCACGACGTCATGGTCATCAAGCCCAGCGGGGTCGACTACGACGACCTGTCGGCCGAGGCGATGATCGTGTGCGACCTGGACGGGCAGGTGCTGGACGGGTCGGCCAGCCCCAGCTCGGACACCGCGGCCCATGCGCACGTCTACCGGCACATGCCCGAGGTCGGCGGCGTCGTGCACACCCACTCCACCTACGCGGCCGCGTGGGCGGCGCGGCGCGAGGAGGTCCCCTGCGTCCTGACCGCGATGGCGGACGAGTTCGGTGGCCCCATCCCCATCGGGCCGTTCGCGCTGATCGGGGACTCCTCGATCGGCCGCGGCATCGTCTCGACCCTGCGCGGGCACCGGTCCCCCGCGGTCATCATGGCCAACCACGGGGTGTTCGCCGTCGGGGCCGATGCCCGGTCCGCGGTGAAGGCGGCCGTCATGTGCGAGGACGTCGCCCGCACCGTGCACCTGTCCCGTCAGCTCGGCGAGGTGGTGCCCATCCCCCAGGCGGACATCGACAGCCTGTACGCCCGCTACCAGAACGTGTACGGCCAGCGGTGAGCCCGATCGACTCCCACCACCCGGACCGATCCCAGGAGACAGCGTGAGCACCACCGGCTTCGACGGCCAGGAGATCTGGTTCCTCACCGGCAGCCAGGGTCTGTACGGCGACCAGACGCTCGCCCAGGTCGCCGAGCAGTCCCAGGTGGTCGCCCGCGGGGTCGACGACGCCGATGCCGTACCCGTCCGGGTGAGATGGATCCCGGTGCTCACCGACTCGGCCGGGATCAAGGAGCGTCTGGTCCAGGCGAACAGTGACCCGGGCTGCATCGGCGTCATCGCCTGGATGCACACGTTCTCCCCGGCGAAGATGTGGATCCGCGGCCTGGACGCGCTGCGCAAGCCGCTGCTGCACCTGCACACACAGGCGAACGTCTCCCTGCCGTGGGCGGGGATCGACATGGACTTCATGAACCTCAACCAGGCCGCGCACGGCGACCGGGAGTTCGGCTACGTCCAGACCAGGCTGGGGGTCGCGCGCACCACGGTGTCCGGGCACGTGTCGGACCCACGGACCCAGCGTCGCATCGGGACCTGGGCGCGCACCGCCGCCGGGATCGCGGACATGCGCTCGCTGCGGCTGGCCCGGTTCGGGGACAACATGCGCGACGTCGCCGTCACCGAAGGCGACAAGGTCGAGGCGGAGCTGCACTTCGGGACCTCGGTGAACACCTACGGCGTCAACGACCTCGTCGCCGTCGTGGACGCTGTCCCCGACACCGAGATCGACGCTCTCGTCACCGAGTACGGGGACCGCTACGACGTGGCGCCCGAGCTGCGACCGGGTGCGGACCGCCACGAGTCGCTGCGCGACGGCGCCCGGATCGAGGCCGGCCTGCGCAGGTTCCTCACCGAGGGCGGTTTCGGTGCCTTCACCACGAACTTCGAGGACCTCGGCGGGTTGCGCCAGCTCCCCGGTCTCGCGGTCCAGCGGCTGATGGCCGACGGCTACGGGTTCGGCGGCGAGGGTGACTGGAAGACCGCGATCGTGCTGCGCACGTTGAAGACGATGGCCCGCGGGCTGACCGGCGGAACCTCGTTCATGGAGGACTACACCTACCACCTGGGCCCGGGGCCGCAGCGGATCCTCGGCGCGCACATGCTCGAGGTGTGCCCCTCGATCGCACTCGGACGCCCCACCCTGGAGATCCACGCGCTGGGCATCGGTGGCCGGGAGGACCCGGTGCGGCTGAAGTTCGCCGCGGCCCCCGGGGCCGGTGTCGTCGTGGGCATCGCCGACATGGGCGACCGCTTCCGCCTCGTCGGCAACCAGGTGACGGTGGTCGCGCCGGACGAGCCGCTGGTCTTGCTGCCCGTCGCCGCCGCCGTGTGGGAGCCGGCGCCGGACCTGGCGACCTCGACCGAGTGCTGGCTGATGGCAGGCGGGCCGCACCACACCGTCCTGTCGACCGCGCTGGGAGCGGACGCGGTGGACGAGCTCGCCGAACTGACCCGGACCGAGCTGGCGCTGATCGGACCGGGGACGACGGTCCGCGGCTTCCGTCAGCAGCTGCGGTGGAACAGCGCCTACCACCGGCTGGCCCGCGGCCTCTGAGCCGGGGCTCGACCTGCTTCGTCGGTGAGGAAGAGCCGCTCGAAGGCGGCACGGCAGTGGCGGGCCGCGCGAAGCCAGTCCTGGACGAGAGCGCCGCTCGCCGGGTAGCCGAGCAGGCGGGCTACCCCGGCGAGCTCGACCGGATCGGTGGGGACCGAGTCACGCGGGCGACCGCGGACCAGCATCGTCGCGTTGCGGATCCGTCCCGCCAGTCGCCAGGCGTCGGTGAGCACTGCTCCGTCGGACTCTCGGACCAGGCCGGCCGCCACAGCCGCGCCGAGGGCGTCCATCGTCGTCGTGGTCCGCAGTGACGGGACGGCGGCGGCGTGGCGCAGCTGCAGCAGCTGGACGACCCACTCGACGTCGGACAGGCCGCCCGGGCCGAGCTTCACCTCCAGGGAGGGGTCGGCGCCGCGGGGCAGCCGCTCGGCCGCCATCCGTGTCTTGAGCCGCCTGATCTGAGCCACCGCAGCGGGCGAAAGCCCTCCCTCGGGGTAGCGCAGCGGGTCGGCCAGGCGCAGGAACGAGTCGGTCAGCCCGGCGTCTCCGGCCAGCGGCGCGGCTCGCAGCAGCGCCTGGGCCTCCCACGGCGCGGACCACCGGCGGTGATGGGCCTCGTAGGCGGCCAGGGAGCGGACCAGCGGACCGTTGCGCCCCTCGGGTCGCAGGTCGGCGTCGACCGCCAGTGGCGGATGCGCTCCGGTACGGGAGAGCAGTGTCCGCACGGCGGTGGCCAGGGCCACCGCCGGTGCCCGGCAGTCCCCGTCCGCGGCCTCGGGCAGCGGTTGGTACACGAACAGGACATCGGCGTCGCTGCCGTAGCCGGCCTCGGCCCCACCGAGTCGCCCCACCGCCACGACGGCGAAGGTGAACGGCGGCGGGCCGTCGCGGCGCGCGGCCTCGATCTGGCAGGCTGCCAGCGCACCACCCACGGTCGCGGCGGTCACATCGCCCAGCCCCGCCGCGACCTGGTCGATGTCACAGAGCCCGAGCACGTCCGCCACCCCGATCCGGACGAGCTCGCGGCGCCGGACGCCTCGCACGGCGGTGACGGCGGCGGCCGCGTCCGGGTGCCGCTCCACCACGGCCCCGACCTCCACGCTCAGCTCCGCCCGGGTCCGCCGCCGGAGTGCGGCGTCGCCGGCGAAGAAGGCCGCCGCATCGGGCGCGCCGAGCAACAGCTGGCCCAGCCAGGCGCTGGAACCCAGCACCCGGGCGAGCCGCTCGGCCGCACTGCCGTCCTCGCGCAGCACCCGCAGGTACCAGGGCGTGCGGCCCAGCTGCTCGGACAGGCGCCGGAACGCGACCAGGCCGCCGTCGGGGTCCGGCGCGTCGGCGAACCAGCCGAGCATGACCGGGAGCAGGGACCGCTGGATCGCCGCGCGGCGGCTCACTCCGCCGGTCAGCGCCTCCAGGTGGCGCAGGGACGCGGCCGGCTCCCGGAAACCCAGCGCGACCAGCCGGGACGAGGCCGCGTCCGCGTCCAGGGTGACGCCGTCGTCGGGAAGGCGGGCCACCGCCGACAGCAGCGGCCGATAGAACAACTTCTCGTGGAGACGCCCGACGCGCCGGCGCTGCGAGGCGAAGGCCCGCTGCAGGCCGGCGACCGGGTCCCGCACCATGGCGAGAGACCGGCCGATCCGCCGGAGCTCCGGCTGTCCGGTCGGCAGCAGCTGGATCCGCTGCAGCCGTTGGAGCTGCAGGCGGTGCTCGAGGGTCCGTAGGAACGTGTAGGCGCTCACCAGCTCGAGGCCGTCGCTGCGCCCGACGTACCCGCGGTCGGTCAGGGCGACCAGGGCGGGCACGGTCCCGGCCACGCGGACGCCCGGGTCGCTGCGGCCGTGCACGAGCTGCAGCAGCTGCACCGCGAACTCCACGTCGCGCAGTCCGCCACTGCCTAGCTTCAGCTGACGATCGGCCTCTGCCGCGGGGATGGAGGCGGTCACCCGGCGCCGCATCGTCCGGACGTCCTCGACGAACCCGGGCCGCCCGGCCGCGGACCACACCACGGACCCGGCCGCCTCGGCGAAGGCGCGGCCGAGCGCTCTGTCACCCGCGACCGGCCGGGCCTTCAGCAGGGCCTGGAACTCCCAGTTGGCGGCGTGACCGACCCAGTGAGCCCGGTACCCGGCCAGCGTGCGCACGAGCACCCCGTGTCGGCCCTCCGGGCGAAGGGCGGCGTCCACCGGCCACAGCGCCCCCTCCCGCGTCGGGGTGTCGCACACGCGCATCACGCGGGTCGCGACAGCGGTGGCGGCAGCGGCGCAGGCAGCCGGCTCGGCCACGAACAGGACGTCGACATCGCTGCGGTAGTTGAGCTCCCGGCCGCCGCACTTGCCCATCGCCACCACGGAGAGACGGCCGGCGTCGGCCCCCGCCGGGAGCTCGGCGCGCGCGATCGCCAGCGCCGCCGAGAGCGCCGCTCCGGCAAGGTCGGAGAGAGCACCCGTCACCTCGACGAGCGCCGGTCCCTCGGTGAGGTCCCAGGCCGCGATGCCGAGCAGATGCCGGAAGTAGGCGATGCGCAGGGCGTCCGCGCCACGGTCCCCGGTGACGGAGGCCAGCGGCGCCGGACTGTCCGGGACCGCGCCGACAGCGTCCAGCAGGTCGGCCCGGACCCCCGCCGCGCCCAGCGGTGAACAGTCGTCCGGCCGCAGCACATCGGCGGAGTCGGGGTGCCGCAGCACCGCCTCGGTGAGCGCCGCGGACAACCCCAGGACCGCGGTCAGGCGCCGGGCGAGGACCGGGGTGACCGGGAGGTCCCGCACCAGGCGGGCCGCCTCACCACCCGGGGAGGCCGCCGCGTCCTCGGCGAGGCGCAGCAACCCCGTGAGCGCCTGGTCCGGGTCGGCCGACGCGGTCACCTCCGGCAGCAGGGCCTGCAGCAGCGAGGAGGTCGGGTCGCGATCCAGCAGGTGGGCGGCCCGCGCCCCGTCGGTGAAACCGACCTGTGCGAGCCGGGACGCCGGCGCAGTGGCCACGCCGCGGCGGTGGGTCGTCATCCGGGAACGCTAGTCAGCCGGACCACCTGGACCAGCCGGACCACCCGGTCCGTCGTCCCGAGGTTTGGCTGACGCGCCGCTTGACAGTCAGCGATACATCGCTAGTGTTCTGGGACACGACGACGAGAGGACACACCATGCACCCCGTCAAACCTTTCCCCTTCTCGGCCGCGACGCCCTTCGGCCGGCCCGGGCCCGGCTCCACCGCCGACGTGGCCCGCCTGATCGGTGCGGGTCTCGACGCGGTCCGTGGTGTCACCGGGGGAGCCGGCCACCGCGGTGAGCACGACCACGGCGACCACGACCACGGCCGGCCGCGCGGCACGTCCGGTGGCCCGACGACCGGTGGCCGGTCCCGTGGTGGGCGTGGCCCGCTCGGCGCGGGCGGCCCCGGCGGTCCGTTCGGCCCCGGCGGTCCGTTCGGCCCGGGCGGCCCGTTCGGTCACGACGGCCCCTTCACGGGCTGGACGGGTGGCTGGCCGGGCGCCCGCACCGGCCACGGGGGTCCGGGCGGCGGGAGGGGACGGAGCGCCGGCCCGCGCGGCCGAGCCCGGCGCGGCGACGTCCGCGCCGCCGTCCTGGCGCTGCTCGCCGAGCAGCCCCGCAACGGCTACCAGCTGATGCAGGAGATCGCCGAGCGCAGCGACGGGAGCTGGCGACCGAGTCCCGGTTCGATCTACCCCGCCCTGGCGCAGCTCGAGGACGAGGGCCTCGTCACCGACGAGGGCGACGGCGGCAACCGTCTGCTCACCCTGACCGAGGACGGACGCGCCTGGGTGGCCGACCACGCCACCGAGATCGACGCCGTGTGGACCTCGCTCTCGGGTCACGACCACCCGACCGATGCCCGGGCCGAGGGACTGCGCGAGGCGGCGGTCCGCCTGGCCGCGGCCGTGGTCCAGGTCGGCCAGGCGGGCGGCGGCGGGCAGGTCGACGCAGCGCGCGACATCCTCGTGCAGGCCCGCCGCGACCTGTACCGCCTGCTCGCGGACGGCGACGACAGCGAGCCGGTGGACGAGGACCCCATGGACGGCACCAGCACGGACTCGCCCCGATGACACCGGGCCCGGACGGCCCGGGGCCGCGCGTCGGCAGCGGGCGCCTGCGGGTCTCCGATGCCGACCGCGATGCCGTGGCCGACGACCTGCGCGAACACCACGCCGAGGGACGCCTGGACGTCGCCGAGCTCGGCGAACGGCTCGACGCCACGTTCGCCGCGAAGACCAGGGACGAGCTGTCCGCGGTCACGCTCGACCTGCCGGACAGGCCGCGCTGGGGGGAGCGCGGCGGCGGGGTCGCGGCACGGCCCGCCGGCTACCCGGACCGACGGCGTGTCCGTCACCCATTGCTGGCCCTGCTGGTGGGCTGGCTGGTGGTCTCGGGTGTCGGCCATGCGGTGGGCATGGCACTGGGCTACGGCCCGCACGGCCCGGGAGCGTTCCCCCTGCTGTTCGTGTTCGCGGCACTGTTCCTCGTCCTGCGCCGCCGCGGTCGGTCCCGCCGGGCGTGGGCCGAACACCAGCGGCGCGGGGTCACAGGATCGGGAGGAGCAGGCTCCGTTCGAACTCGGTGACCTCACGGCGGTAGGCAGCCCACTCGGACCGCTTGTTCTTCAGGAAGTAGTCGAAGACGTGCTCACCGAGCGTCTCGGCCATCAGCTCTGAACCCTCCATCGCCGTCACAGCCTCGGCGAGAGAGGTCGGCAGGGGTTCGAGGCCGAGCGCCCGGCGCTCGTCGTCGGTCAGCTCCTCGACGTTGTCCTCCATCCCGTCCGGGAGCTCATAGCCCCCGGTGATCCCCCGCATCCCGGCCGCGAGGATCACCGCGAACGCCAGGTACGGATTGGCTGCGGAGTCCAGCGAGCGGATCTCCGCGCGGGTCGAGTGACCCTTGTGCGGCTTGTACATCGGCACCCGCACCATCGCGGAGCGGTTGTCGTGGCCCCAGCTGATGTAGGCCGGGGCCTCGTCACCGCCCCACAGGCGCTTGTAGGAGTTCACCCACTGGTTGGTCACGGCGGTGATCTCCGCGGCGTGCCGGAGCAGGCCGGCGATGAAGGACCGGCCCACGGCGGAGAGGTGGTACTCGCCGTCGGCGGAGAAGAACGCGTTGGTGTCGCCCTCGAACAGCGACAGGTGTGTGTGCATCCCCGAGCCCGGGTGCTGGGTGAACGGCTTGGGCATGAACGATGCCCACACGTCCTGGCTGAGCGCGACCTCCTTCACGACGGACCGGAACGTCATGAGGTTGTCCGCCGTGGTCAGGGCGTCGGCGTAGCGCAGGTCGATCTCCTGCTGGCCGGGGCCGCCCTCGTGGTGGCTGAACTCCACCGAGATCCCCATCGCCTCCAGCCGGCCGATCGCCTCGCGCCGGAAGTCCATGCCCCCGCCCAGCGGGGTGTGGTCGAAGTACCCGGCGTCGTCGACCGGCACCGGCTCGGTGACCACCGCGCCCTGCGAGGGGCGACCGCCGCCGCGCCGGTCGCGTTCGCCGCGGAACAGGTAGAACTCGATCTCGGGGTGGGTGTAGAAGGTGAAACCGGCCTCGGCGGCCTGGCCGAGCACGCGCTTGAGCACCTGGCGCGGGTCGGAGATCGACGGGGAACCGTCGGGCATGAGGATGTCGCAGAACATCCGCGCCGTGTGCGGCTCGCCGTCACTCGGCATCATCTGGAACGTCGTCGGGTCCGGACGCGCGATCATGTCCGACTCCACCGAACGGGTGTACCCCTCGACCGCGGAGCCGTCGAAGCCGATGCCCTCCTCGAACGCGCTCTCCAGCTCCGCCGGGGCGACCGCGACCGACTTGAGGAAACCCAGCACGTCGGTGAACCAGAGCCGGACGAAACGCACGTCGCGCTCCTCCAGCGTGCGCAGGACGAAGTCCTCCTGCTTGGACATCCGCCCAGCCCCCTCCGATGCCCGCCGCCCCGGCCAGGCCGACCGGCCCAGCCGCCCCGGCCCCACCGTCCAGCGCCGACGCGACCCGACCCTACGGGCCGCGGGCCGCCCCGGCGGGCCGGTCATACCCTTGTCCGGTGCCCCGGTTCCGACTCGCCCTGGCCCAGGTCGACACCCGGGTGGGCGACCTCACGGGCAACGCGCTGGTGGTCCGCGCGCAGGCCAGGGCGGCCGTGGACGCTGGCGCGGACCTGCTGGCGATGCCGGAGCTGAGCCTCACCGGCTACCCCGTGGAGGACCTGGCGCTGCGCCCGGCGTTCGTCCGCGCCTGCTCGGACGCGGTGGTCGCACTCGCCGCCGACCTGGCCGCGGACGGGCTCGGTGAGCTGCCGGTCGTCGTCGGTCACCTGGACGTCGCACCCGCGCCCGACCGGGCGCCGGCGGTGTGGGGCGAGCCCCCGCGGCTCCCCCAGAACGTCGTGTCGGTGCTGCACCGGGGCGCCGTCGCGGCCCGGTATGCCAAGCACCACCTGCCCAACTACGCGGTCTTCGACGAGCGCCGCGTGTTCGTCCACGGCCGGACGCTGCGGGTGGTCCGCGTCGCGGGGGTGGACGTCGCGCTGTCGATCTGCGAGGACATCTGGCAGGAGGGCGGTCCGGTGCCCGCCGCGGCGGGGGCGGGCGTCGGACTGCTCCTGGTTGTCAACGCCTCCCCGTACGAGGCCGGCAGGGGCGACCAGCGTCTGGAGCTGGTCCGGCACCGGGCCGCGCAGGTCGGGGCGGTCGTGGGCTTCGGCAACCGGGTCGGTGGCCAGGACGACCTGGTGTTCGACGGCCAGTCCCTCGTCGTCGGCGCCGATGGGACGCTGTTAGCCCGCGCCCCCCAGTTCCGGGCCGATCTGCTGGTCACCGACCTGGACCTGCCCGCCGCCGACCCCGCCGCCCCACAGCACCTGGCCCCGCCACAGCACCTGGCGGCGGGTGCCGAGGACGGGCACTCGATGGACGTCGTGCGCACCGACCTCGGGACCGTCCCCCGCCACGACCAGCGGGGCGGTGCACCGCTGCGGCCGGTCCCGGCCGAGCCGCTGGGCGCGGAGGAGGAGGTGTGGAGCGCCCTGGTCCACGGACTGCGCGGGTACGTCCGGGGCAACGGCTTCCGGACGGTGACCGTCGGTGTCTCCGGTGGCGTCGACTCCTCGGTCGTCGCCGCGCTGGCCTGTGACGCGGTCGGCCCGGACGCCGTGTACGGGGTCGCGCTGCCCAGCGCCTACTCGTCAGGACACTCCCTCACCGACGCCGAGGACCTGGCTATGCGGACCGGGCAGCACCACCGGGTCGTCCCCATCGCCGAGGTGATCGACGCCTTCCAGGCCGGGAACCGTCTGTCCGGGCTGGCCGAGGAGAACCTGCAGTCACGGGTCCGGGGCGTGGTGATGATGGGGATCTCCAACAGCGACGGCCATCTGCTGCTCTCCTGCGGCAACAAGAGCGAGTACGCGGTCGGCTACTCCACCATCTACGGCGACGCGTGCGGCGGCTACGCCCCTATCAAGGACGTGCCCAAGACCCTGGTGTGGAGCCTGGCCCGCTGGCGCAACAAGCACGCCGAGTCCCGGGGTGAGACCCCACCGATCCCGGAGAACGCGATCTCCAAGCCACCGTCGGCAGAGCTGGCACCCGGGCAGCTCGACACCGACTCCCTGCCCTCCTACGAGGTCCTCGACGCCGTGCTCGCCGGGTACGTCGACCGCGACGAGGACGTCGACGCGCTGGTGGCGGCCGGCTTCGACCGGGAGCTGGTCGAGCGGGTGGCGCGTCTGGTGGACGCCGCCGAGTGGAAGCGCCGCCAGTACCCGCCGGGGACCCGGGTGACCGGCAAGGCGTTCGGCCGGGACCGGCGACTGCCCATCACCACCGTCCCCGCGAACCGGTGAGTGTCCCGACCGGGTCGGCGACCGACGCGCTGGCCGACGTCCGGCGGGTCCGGGTCCACCACCTGAGGGCGGCGAAGGACCGCGGCGAACGGTGGGCGATGCTCACGGCCTACGACGCCCAGGTGGCCCGACTGTTCGACCAGGCGGGGATCCCGGTGCTGCTGGTCGGGGACTCGGTCGGGACGACCGTGCTGGGCCGGGCCACCACGGTCGGGGTGACGGTGGAGGAGATGGCGCTGTTCGGGGCGGCCGTCGCCGGTGCCGTCCACCGGGCGCTGGTGGTCGTGGACCTCCCGTTCGGCAGCTACGAGTCCGGTCCGGCCCAGGCGCTCGCCACCTCCGTGGCGCTGATGAAACGGACCGGGGCCGGCGCGGTGAAGCTGGAGGGCGGCGCGAGCCGGGCCGCGTCGGTCGCCGCTCTGGTCGACGCGGGGATCCCGGTGATGGGCCACGTCGGGTTCACCCCGCAGCACGAGCACGCCCTCGGCGGGTACCGGGTCCAGGGCCGTGGGGCGGCCGGTGAGCAGGTGGCCGCGGACGCCACGGCCCTCGCCGCGGCGGGCGCGTTCGCGGTGGTGCTGGAGATGGTGCCCGGTGAGGTGGCCACGAGGGTGAGCGCCGCTCTCGACATCCCCGTCGTCGGGATCGGCGCAGGGGCGGGGACCGACGCGCAGGTGCTGGTGTGGACGGACCTGGTGGGGCTGACGGGCGGGCGGGTGCCGAGCTTCGTCCGCCGGTACGCCGAGCTCGGCGCCGGGCTCACCGATGCGGTCCGGCGGTACGCGGCGGACGTGGCGGACGGGGAGTTCCCCGGCGCTGCCGAGACCTTCGACTGAACCGACCAGGGACGTCGACCCGGGAGCCGGACGTGTCACGATCTCCTCCGGCCCGGCGGGCGGGCCAGGACAGGAGAGCTGCGCGATGGCGAAGGCGAGGACGACTCCTGACCCGGTCGAACCCGTGGTCGGCGAACCCGTGGTCGGCGGACCGGTGGTCGCGGTCGTGTCCGGCAGGCGGACCGGAGTCGATGCGTCGTTGACGGGCAAGCACCGCCGGCGGGCCGAGAAGGCCGCGATGGCTCCCGTGAAGCCGAAGAAGGTCAGATCCCTGCGCAGACAGCTCGACGCGGTCGCCGCGCGGGCTGCCGGACTCGGGCTGCACCTCGAGGTCGACCCCGACGTCCTCGCCGCACTCACCGCCGCGCAGGCCCCGGGACCGGCGGACGAACCGGGACCCACGTCGGCCGTGACGACAGCCACTCGACAGGTGGTCGTGCGACCGACCCCCACGGCGCGTCCCGGCGAGGTGGCCACCGACCAGGCACCTCCCGCCGCGGGGCCCCCACGTCGTCGGGCGCCGGCCGGACGGACGACCGCCGGACGGACGACCGCGACACGTACGCCCGCTCGCCGTCGCCGGGCGCCCGGCTCCGCCTGACCGCGTGGCTAGCGGTCCTCGTCCTGGTCGTGCTCGTCGGCCTCGTCCCAGGCCTCGTTCCGCGCGGCGACCCGGTTCAGCGCGTCAGCCGCCTCCTCGCGGCTGGCGAACGGGCCCAGCCGGTTGGCCGCCTTCTCCCCGGACCTGCCCTCCACCTCGCGGGTGCGGACGTTGTAGAACCACGGCGGGCCGTCGTCGGTGCTCACCGGGTCAGCGTCCACCGTGAGGTCGTGTGGGGCAACAGACACGGTCGGTGCCCCGACCTACGATCGACCCCGTGACCTCCACCGTCTCGAGCGACACCCGGAGCGGGGGTTCCGCAGGCGCCACCGTCGCCCCCGGGGTCGTCTCCCCCGTCCGCCCGGTTCCCTCCTCCATCCCGCGTCCGGACTACGTCGGGCGGCGTGGCCCGAAGAAGTTCCGGGGCAGCGAGGTCAAGGACGCGGCGACCATCGAGCGGATGCGGACCGTCGGAACGCTGGCCGGTGACGCGCTGGCCCACACCGGTGCCGCAGTCCGTCCCGGTGTCACCACCGACGCTCTGGATGCGATCGCCCACACGTATCTCGTGGAACACGGCGCCTACCCGTCGTGTCTGGGCTACCGCGGTTTCCCGAAGGCGATCTGCACCTCCGTCAACGAGGTCATCTGCCACGGGATCCCGGACAGCCGCGAGCTGCGCGACGGCGACATCGTCAACATCGACCTGACCGCCTTCCTCGGCGGCGTGCACGGGGACACCAATGCCACCTACCTGGTCGGGGACGTCTCCCAGCAGGCCCGGGACCTGGTGCAGCGCACCCGGGAGGCCACCGAGCGCGGCATCCGGGCGGTGGCGCCGGGCCGCCGGCTCAACGTCGTCGGCCGGGTCATCGAGAGCTACGCCAACCGGTTCGGCTACGGGGTGGTCCGGGACTTCACCGGTCACGGCATCGGTACGGCCTTCCACTCCGGCCTCGTCGTCGCCCACCACGACGACCCCCGGTTCGACACCGAGATGCTGCCCGGCATGACGTTCACCATCGAGCCGATGCTCACCCTCGGCACCTACGAGTGGGACCAGTGGGACGACGGCTGGACCGTCCTGACCGCGGACCGCAGGCTGACCGCACAGTTCGAGCACACCGTCCTGGTCACCGACACCGGCGTCGAGGTGCTGACCCGCCCGTCCGCCTGACGGGGGTCCGCACCTGGCCGCCGGTGCAGTCGGGGACGGCGCTCCCCCGCCTCGATAGGCTCCGGCCGACCCACACCCAGGCAAACGGAAGGCCGGCGACGTGGCAACCAAGGACGGATCGGCGGTCCCCGGGACCTCCCCGGCACGCACGACCGAAGCCCGGCTGGGCTTTGGGATCGACATCGGCGGTTCGGGCATCAAGGGCGCGCCCGTCGATCTCGCGTCCGGGGAGTTCACCGCGGACCGGCTGCGCCTGGCCACCCCACAACCGTCGACGCCCGAGGCCGTCGCGGCTCTGGTCAAGCAGGTGCTCGACCACTTCGGGTGGGACGGCCCCTACGGGTGCACGCTGCCGGCGGTCGTCCAGCACGGCGTGGCCCGCACCGCCGCCAACATCGACCCGAGCTGGATCGACACCGACGTCGACAAGCTGTTCGAAGGGGTCACCGGCCGCAACTCCTTCATCGTGAACGACGCGGACGCGGCGGGGCTGGCCGAAGTCCGGTTCGGTGCCGCGTCCGGCCAGCCGGGGACCGTCGTGGTGACCACGCTGGGCACCGGGATCGGCTCCGCGTTGATCTTCGACGGTGTGCTCGTGCCGAACACCGAACTGGGCCACGTCGAGGTGGACGGCCTCGACGCGGAGAAGCGGGCGGCCAGCTCGGTGAAGGACGTCGAGGGCCTGTCGTACAAGCACTGGGCCCGCCGGCTCACGAAGTACTACACGGTCCTGGAGAACCTGCTGTGGCCGGACCTGATCGTCGTCGGGGGCGGGGTCAGCAAGGACGCCGAGAAGTTCTTGCCGCTCATCGAGATCCGCACCCGCATCGTCCCGGCCGCCCTGCAGAACAACGCCGGCATCGTCGGGGCCGCCGTGCTGTCCACCGAGCGCGCCGAGTCCTGAGGCCCCCGGCCGGCTTCACCCGGCCACCGGTGCGGTTGGAACACCTCGGGTGGGCGGATACGTCTCCAACCGCACCGGTGAGCAGCCCGAGTGGTCCGGGACGCCGACGCGACGCGCGTTCCGGTCCGGTCCGGTCCGGTCACGACGCGTCGGCTTGATGCCCGGTCCCGTGGCCGCGCTCGACTTCCTCGAGACCCGCCACGCCCGCGGCAAGGTCGTCCCCGTGCCCTGAACCGGGCTGGCAGTCAGACTCGGGGCAGCGCGGCGGCGAGAGCGTCGATCTCCCCCTCCGTGACGTCGAGGTGGGGGCTCACCCGCAGCGTCGCCGTCCGAACCTCACGTGGCGCGCGCTCCGGACCGGCGTAGGTGACCACGACCCCGTGCTCCCGCAGCAGCCGGGCGACCGCCTGCGCCACCCGTTCGTCGTCCCAGCCGGGCGGCGGGCGCAGCGTGGTGGTCGGCGACGGCTCGTCCGCGGGCTCGACGACTGCCCAGCCGCCGACGCCGTCGAGCACTGCTCTCGTGTGAGCACCGACCCCCGCCAGCCGGGCCCGCACCCGCTCCGGGTCGGCGGCGACCAGCTCCCCCACGGCGACGGCGAGCCCGACGCGCCCGGCCACGAACGCCTCGTGCGACTCCAGTCCGGCCATCACCGAGGCCCGGGGAACGGGCGGGCGCAGCACGTCGGCCAGACGCGGCGCGACGGCCAGGAAACCCACGCCGCGGGGGCCGGCCAGCCACTTGCGGCCGGTGCCGTACACGGCATCCGCGTCGACGCGGCAGTCCATCGGCCCGAGCGCCTGCGCGGCATCGATCACCACCGGGACCCCGGCGGCCCGGCACGCGGCCACGACCTCCGCCACCGGCTGGACGACTCCGCGGTGGGACCCGATGGGACACAGGTGGACCAGCGCGGGCGGCTCGGACGCGAGGACTCGGGCCAGCGCGTCGACGTCGACGTGGCCGACCGCGTCGCGGACCGGCGCGTCCTGGACCACCAGTCCACGGGCGGTGAAGCGGGCCACATTCGGGCCGTACTCCCCGGGGGACACCACGACCCGGCCTCCGGCCGGCAGGTCCCAGGCGCCCAGGAGGGCCGCGATCGCGGCCGACGCGCTTTCCACGAAGGCGACGTCGCCCGGGACGCGGCCGAGCAGTCCGGCCAGGTCCGCACGGCACCGCTCGACAACCCCGGTGGCCTCGGCCGCGGCGACGTACCCGCCGGCCCGGGCCTCCCGGTGCAGGTGGGCGCCGATCGCGTCCAGCGTGGCGCGGCTGGAACGACCCGCCGCGGCGCTGTCGAGGTGGACGACGTCGGCCGGGAGCCGGGCGGTCCGCCAGGTCCGGCCGAGGTCGGGGTGGGACAGGGTCTCGGAGCGGAGTTCGGTGTGGGGGCGCCGGGCGGTGCTCTGCGTCATGACGGCAACGCTACGAGCGGCGGCGACGAACACCTTGCACGGTCGAGCTGGCCGGCCACCGGTGCGGTTGGCGCGTCCAGACGCAGCCGGGCATGTCTCCAACCGCACCGATCAGCAGACACTCACCCGCCGCAGCGTGTCTGACGCTCTAGCGGCGGTCGGCTCCGACGTCCTCGGGGTGTTCAGCGTTGTGGCGACCGTGCGGTGACCCGTTCGGTCGCTCCTCCGACGTGCCGTCCGCGGGCGAGCCGTCGTGCGCCCCCGAGACGGCGGTGGACGCGTTGCCGTCGACGGCTCCACCGTTCTCGCTCGCCGCGACTGGCGCGTCGACGGCGGCGCGGGCCGTCGCCCGCCGGTGGAACATGTCCTCGACCAGCGCCAGACCGACCGTCGCGAGGGCGAACGCCACCGACAGCTCGACGCCCCGCTCCAAGGCGGACCCGTAGTCGCCGCGCGTACTCGCCAACCGGCTGAAGAACACGCTGCCGACCACGGCGATCCCGAGTGCCGTGCCGACCCGCTGGAACGTCTGGTAGGCCCCGCCGGCCGCGCTCGCCTGGGTCACGGGGACCTCGGAGACCGCACGCGTCTGGTTGGCGGGGAGCACCAAGCCGTTGCCGAAGCCGGCGACGGCGAGCGGCAGGGCCAGCCACCACCCGATGTGGGACCCGTCGCGCAACCGGACCGCCACGATCACCCCAACGAGACCGAGCGCGAACAGAGCCGCCCCGCTGCGGACGAACGCGACGGCGTGGGTGCCGGACCTGGAGCCGGACAGCCGACTCGCGGGGATGCCGGCGACCGCAAAGGCGGTGATCGTCAGTCCCGCCTGCCAGGCGGTGTACCCGGTGCCCTGCTGGAGGTAGACGGTCAGCACGAAGAAGATCGACGTGAACGCCGCGAAGTAGATGGCCGCGATGGCGCTGCCGAAGCTGTAGGTCTCCACTGCGAACAGGTGCAGGTTGATCACCGGTTGCCGGCCCCGGCGCAGGACCCGCCGCTCCCACAGGACGAACGCGACGAGGAAGACCGCAGCGACGCCGAACAGCGGGTAGCGGACGGACGCCGACCACTCCCGCTGCTCCACCAGCGGCAGCAGGATCGAGACCACGCCGGCGCCCAGCAGCACCGACCCGACCGGGTCCACCTGGAGCTTCCCGCGGGAGGCGCGCGCGGGCGCGTTGCGGCCGACCTGTTTCAACAGTCGTGCGGACACCGGGATGACGACCGCGCCGATCGGGATGTTGACGAAGAAGACGTAGCGCCAGCCGTGCTCGGATCCGAACAACGCGATCAGCAGGCCGCCGAGCAGCGGGCCGATGGCCGTCGAGATACCGGCGATCGCGCCGAAGTAGCCGAACGCCTTCCCGCGCTCGGGCCCGCGGAACAGGTCCTGGATGATCCCGGTGACCTGCGGGGTGAGCACACCGGCGAACAGGCCCTGGACGAGGCGGGCAATGATCAGGAACAGCGGTGTGGTGGCGATCCCGCAGGCCAGGCTGGCCACGACGAACCCGCTCAGGCCCACGAGGAAGACGGTCCGGCGCGACAACGCGTCCCCGAGGCGCCCGGACGGCACCAGGGCAAGACCGAAGGCGACCGCGTAGCCGGACAGCACCCACTGCAGGTCCGAGGCCGACGCCTTCAGGCCGGTCTCCAGCGACGGCAGCGCGACGTTGACGATGCTGACGTCGAGCAGGGTCATGAACACCCCGGCCAGACAGACCCCGAGGGCGAGCCAGCGCTGGGGGTTCTGCCCGTCGGCGTGCGGCGGGGCGTCGGGGGACGTGGTCACCGGCCCATCGTCGGGCACGGTGATCAGCGTCGCCGATCCAGGGTCTCCCCGTCGCGCTGCGAGGAGGACGATCGGTGGCACCGCGAGGGCCGGCCGGAGACGGATGGCTCAAGGAAACAGCGGCCGGCCCGCTCCGCTGCCTGCAGGAGGACTCCCCGTGCACGTCGGCGTCGACAGCTTCGTCTCCGCAGTCACCGATCCCGACACCGAGCACCTCATCGGCCCGGAGGAGCGGATCGAGCACCTGCTCGAGGAGATCGCCCTCGCGGACACGTCCGGCCTGTACTCCTTCGGGATCGGTGAGCACCACCGCGAGGAGTACTACGACTCGGCGCCACCGATCCTGCTGGCCGCCGCGGCCGCGCGGACGTCACGGATCCGGCTCGGGAGCGCCGTGACGGTCCTGAGCGCGGCCGATCCGGTGCGGGTGTTCCAGCAGTTCGCCACGCTCGACCTCCTCGCCAGGGGCCGCGTCGACCTGGTGGTCGGACGGGGATCGTTCACGGAGGCGTTCCCCCTGTTCGGGCTCGATCTCGCCGACTACGACTCGCTGTTCACCGAGAAGCTCGAGCTGCTGCTCAGGATCCGCGAGTCGACCCACGTCACCTGGTCCGGACGCCACCGCCCGCCACTCACCGGACAGGGCGTCTTCCCCCGGCCCGTGCAGAGGCCGCTGCCCATCTGGGTCGGAGTGGGGGGCTCACCCGAGTCGTTCGTGCGCGTAGGGCTCCTCGGGCTGCCCCTCATGGTCGCGATCATCGGGGGCGAGCCACGCGGGTTCGCCCCACTCGTCGATCTCTACCGCCGCGCGGGCGCGCAGGCCGGACATGCACCCGAGACCCTGAAGGTGGGTCTGCACGTCTTCGGCTACGTCGGGGAGAGCACCCGTTCCGCCGCCGACACCATCTATCCCGGGTGGCACCAGATGTTCACCGCGGTCTCCCGCGAGCGCGGCTTCCCCCGACCGACGCGCGCGCAGTTCGACGCGACCAGCGGCCCCGACGGCGCGTTCTTCATGGGCGACCCCGACACCGTCGCCACCAAACTTCGCCGTGTCTCCGAGCAACTCGGCGGCGTGAACCGGGTGTCGCTGCAGATGACGAACCCGCGGCTGACCCACCGGAACCTCCTGCGCGGCATCGAACTGCTCGGCACGGAGGTCGCTCCCGCGGTCATCGACGTCTGACGCGACACGCCGCGGCACCTGCCGCGACGGGTCGATCGCGGCGGTCGGCGGTGATCGGTCCGCCCGGCAGGATGTCCGCGTGGCCGCCTCCCCCCTCGACGACCTCGCTCTGGTGTCCCTGGACGAGCTGGTGCTGCACGAGACCATCGAGCCGCTGCGGGCCGAGCGGGTCCGCGCCGAGATCGCCCGGGCGGGGGTGCTGGCCGACCCGGTCGTGGTGTCCCCCGCCGGGCCCGGCCGGTGGCTGGTGCTCGACGGGGCGCACCGGACGGCGGCGCTGCGCGCGCTCGGGATGCGCTCGGCCGTGGTGCAGGTGATGACGTTGTCCCCGGCGGGCGCGCGCCTGGACAGCTGGGCCCACGACCTGCCCGTCGGTGAGGTGCCGCACGATCTCGAGGCGCCCGGTCCGGTCGGGGGGCCGGTGCTCGTCGCGCGGGTCGGTCGGCAGGCACCGGACGGGAGCTGGGGCGACGGCGTGCCCGTCACCGGGCCGGCGGACCCGGTGGCCCGGGCGGCGGTGATGTCCGCGGTGGCGAGGCGCTACGCGGGCCGTCCCTACCGGCGGGCGGTGCCGGGCACGCCGGTGCGGGCCGGCGTCGCGGCGCGCGTGCGGTGGGCGCCGTGGTCGGCCGAGGACCTGCTGACCCTGATCACTGCTCGGGGGACGCTGCCGGCCGGGACGACGCGGTTCGTCCTGCCGGGCCGGGTCATCGGGGTGCGGGTGGGCCTGTCCGCGCTGGCATCCGAGCCGGACGGGGGCGGGGAGCACCCCGAGGTCGTCGCGGCCCTGCGTCGCCAGACCGTGCGGACCTACACCGAGGCGGTGCACGTCGTCGAGGCCGGCAGCTGACCACCGGTCCAGCGGTGCGTCGGTCTCGGATACAGGCGTCGACGGGTCGGTCTGTAGGGCGCGCTGGATTTGTAGCTGGAGCGGTTCATTCCTTCCACCAACAGCAGGAGGACCAGCATGAATGAGTGGCCTAAGGGTGCTGAGTGGAGGATGTGGGACCTCCATGTCCACACTCCCGACTCTTTGCAGCAAAATTACTCCGGCACTGACCCTTGGGACCGCTATCTCGATGAATTGCGCAATCTCCCCGCGGACCTCAAGGTCCTCGGCATCAACGACTACTGGTTCCTCGATGGATACAAGCGTGTTCGCGCCGAACTTGACTCTGGGAATCTACCCAATCTCGACGAGGTGTTTCCGGTCGTCGAAGTTCGCTGTGACACCTTCGGGGGCGTCGACGGCAGGCTTCGTCGCATCAATCTCCATTTCATCTGTGACCCACTTCTTTCTGCCGATGTTATCCAGCAACAACTGATTAATGCGCTGAGGCCAAAATTCCGCCTATCGAAGGAACAGCAATTCGCTGACTGGTCGCAAGTCCCGTCGAAGACCTCCTTCGAGGCGCTGGGGCAGCAGATAAAGGCCTCTGTGCCATCTGAGCGGCTAAGTGACTTCTCGTCTGACTTGATCGAAGGCTTTAACAACGTCTGCGTGCCCTTTGATCTAGCTCTAGCGGCGGTCAAGGGCAACACCGCCTTGAGTGAACATGTTCTGTTGGCCATCGGAAAGACCGAGTGGGAGGCCATTAAGTGGAATGACCAATCCATAGCTTCGAAGAAGACACTGATCAACACATGCGAATTGGTGTTCACGGCCGCTGAGTCGCGAGAAGCGGTCGCAGCTGCGCACCTTAAGCTGCAGGAGAACCAAGTAAACTCAAGGTTGTTCGACTGTAGTGACGCGCACACCTGGGCGTCGCCAGCGACAAGGACAGACTCGGTAACGTTTTCACCTGGGTAAATGCGGACCCCACCTTTAAGGGATTACGGCAGGCCGTACGAGAATATGGGTTTCGAGTCACCCACGAACGACGCCCCGGCTTACTCGTGCGACAGGCGCAAAAGCCCGATACGCTTATGACTCAGGTAAGCGTACGGCCCGACGCAGCCAATTCAAGCCCAGCCTTCAATGTCGATCTGCCGCTCAATCCGGGCTTTGTAGCCATTGTCGGAAACAAGGGTCAAGGTAAGTCTGCGCTTGTTGACACAATCGCGCTGGCAGCTAATAGCGACCGACAAGATGAGTTCTCCTTCCTTAACCCGCGCCGGTTCTTGAAGGATGGCGGATTGAATGCTCGCAAGTATCTCGCACAACTCACGTGGACGGACGGCCCATCCAGTCCCCGCAACTTGGCGGAGACTCATGACACAAGGTCACCCAGTCGCGTGGACTACTTGCCTCAGAGTCTCATTGAACGAGTGTGCGCTGCCGACCCAGACAGCCTAGAAACGCGTCAGTTTGAGACAGAGATTGAGCGTGTGGTCTTCCGCCATATCGACGAGGAAGATAGGGGCGACGCCACATCGCTGCGCATGTACTTGAGCAGCAAGACTTTCGACATCAATCGAACTCTCGAACAGGCTCGCGGAGACCTGCGCGGCGCGGCGGAGCGCGTCGTGGCCCTGCAAGCCCGGCAGGCCGAGCTAGTCGGTATTGGGCTTGAGGCGAGGCACCTCAGCGTCTCGGCCCAAGTCGCAGAATTAGACGCCGAGTTGACCCGACACCAAATGGCCCTTGATGTGGCCCAAGCGGCGCGTGGTGAGCAGGGCGCTCAGATCAGCCTTGATCTACATGCCGCTCGCGCGCAGCTGGTCGAGCTGCTGTCTGAGAGAACGACCGTGATGAGTGCCGCAAATGATCAGGAGGAACTCGTCGGCAGTGCCACGGCGCTCGCCGCCACTGTGCAGCAAACCGTGGCCCTAGCGCGGACACAAGCACAAGAGTTGTCGCTACTCATTGACCCGGAAAACGGGGACGCTATCAGCGTCACGACCCAGGACAACGTAAGTCAGCCCTGGCTGGTTCGGCAGCGAGAGCACTTGTTGCTACTGCGCTCGCGCTTTGTTGGACCAGCGAGTCTGGTGGCCCAGTTGGAGGTCGTGGCCAACGATATCCAGAGGCTTGAGCAGTCTCTCTCCCAACAGGACGAGGGCACCGCCGCTGCCCTGCTCGCACTGAAGGACGCTCAGATGCGCAAAGCGCACTTGATTGGTGATCCGGCAGACCCAGATTGCCTTAGGGGCATCGAGGCGCTGCAGGACGAGTTGCGGGCTACGCCAGCGCATACAGCGGATGCTCGCGCAGCTCTTCGCGACGCCTTCGAGCGGATACATGCACAGGTTCTGCTGTTGCTGGAAGCACAAGACAAGGCGTACGGCGCCGCGGCTCAATACGTCGAGGAGACGTCTCTACTTAGAGACGTCGGTCTCGAATTCCGCGTTGAATTGCGGGTGCGCGGTTTCAAGGCTTCTTGGATCTCAAAGGTGAACCGGCAGCGCCTCACGGATTTTTCGTCGATCGACACGCCGGACGAGTTGGAAGACGTCTTGCCGGCGCTAGAGCTGACCAATGGCGCGGATCTGTATGAGGCTCTCGCAAAGATCGAGGACCGGCTCAGCCGGGTTCGCGGAGCAGAAGCAGGCTTGCCACGACCTTTGACGCAACTGATGCGAACGAGCTTTTCAGCCGCCGACCTGTTGGCCTCCCTATACGACCTCAATTGGCTGCAAAGTCAATACATCATCCGCTCGCAGGGCCTGGAGCTTCGGGAGCTCTCTCCCGGGCAACGTGGCCTAGTTCTCCTCATGTTTTACCTGCTGGTCGACAAGAGCGCAAGACCATTGCTGCTTGATCAGCCTGAAGAGAATCTCGACAATCAGACGGTGCGCTTGTACTTGGTGCCCGGCCTGCGGGAGGCTGTGAAACGACGGCAGGTGATTGCGGTTACACATAATCCCAATCTCGCCGTCGTCGGCGACGCAGACCAGTTGATAATTGCGGCCCACACGGGTGGGGTCTTCTCCTACTCTGCTGGCTCGCTGGCGCATCTCGCGGTGGGTATGAGCTCAATCGACGTCCTCGAGGGCACGCACGCCGCCTTCAAGAATCGCGAATGGAAGTACGAGCAAGTCGTGGGCCAACGTTGACGATTAGGGCGGGTATGCCCGCGAGCGCGCCACCGACCTTGGCCGTGCACGAGGGTCCCGAATACTGTCGCCAAGCGTCGTCCCCGCCCTAAGCGAGCGTGTCATCTGAGCGGAAGTGGTATGAACCGGTACCAGCACGGGATCGGTCTTCCACAGACGAGTGGCTCGCGGAGAGCATCCCGCGTAGCCTCACCGTTTCCGCGTGCCTTGGTGGTGGTCGACGATAGCTTGTGCGGCGAGTGGCCCGCATACCTCGCCGGCCAAATCTCACGGTCGTTGCCAATGCAGGCGGCGTTTGGTCACGGCAGGGGGCAGCGGCGAGGGCAGATCTTTGCCGTGCGGACTCGGTGCGGACCAGCGCCACCCCGTCGGACACTAGTAATGGTCAGGGCCACAGGCACGGGCGAGTCGGCCTGTAAGCCGGATCCTGTCCCGGTGCCCGAGCTCACCCGACGATCCGGGTGTCCTCGGCCACCATGGGCGACCATCCATCTACGACCGCCGTTGCCGACGGCCTCCAGCGACCTACCCGGGGACTCGGGCGGGCAACCCTCGAACGTCCCCTGTTCGGTCTAGCTCCGGGTGGGGTTTGCCGAGCCGCCCGGGTCACCCCGGGCGCTGGTGGTCTCTTGCACCACCGTTTCACCCTTACCGGTCCGGCCCGAGAGCCGGTCCGGCGGTCTGTTCTCTGTGGCACTGTCCCGCGCATCACTGCGGGTGGGCGTTGCCCACCACCCTGCCCTGCGGAGTCCGGACTTTCCTCGGCAGGTCGCCGTCCCGGGCACGCCCGGTCCGACCCCTGACGCGGCCGCCCGGCCGACTCGCCCGCGGTGGGAAGGCTACGCGCGCGGACCGGGTGCGGCGGGCCGTCGGTAGACCTCGACGTCGTCCGCCGCCACGGAGACCACCAGCTCGATGCCAGGCGACAGGTCCAGCGCGGCCGCGCTCTGAACGTCGAGGTCGGCCGACAGGGCCGGCGCACCGTCGAGCTCGACTAGCACGCGGCCGCCGTGGGAGCGGACGGACCGCACCCTCCCGGGCCACGACGTCCGCTGGTCGCCCGGCGTCTCCGTCGCGCCGGTCGACGGACGGTCCAGGCGCACGGCTGCCGGGCGCACCGCCGCGAGCACCGGACCGCTCAGCTGGGCCGTCCGACGCCCGAGCAGCAGCCGACCGCCACCGTGGTCCACGTCGACCAGCAGCCGGCCGTCCCGGACCGAGCCGCCGAGCAGGTCCAGGCCGACCACCCGGGCCGCGAACGGGGTGAGCGGGCGACGGGTCATCTCCTGCGGTGAGCCGTCCTGGACCACGCGGCCGTCCTCGACGACGACCAGGCGGTCGGCGAGACCGAGCGCGTCCGCGACGTCGTGGGTGACGACCAGTGCGGGGCCGGCGAACCTGGCCAGCTGACGACGCAGCTCGCCGCGGACGTCCTCGCGGGTGGCGGGGTCCAGCGCGGACAGGGGCTCGTCGAGCAGCAGCAGCTCCGGACCGGCGGCCAGTGCTCTCGCCAGCCCGACCCGCTGGGCCTGGCCCGCGGACAGCGCCGCCGGCCGGCGGTCGCCGAAGGCGGCCAGCCCGAGACCGGCCAGCCAGCGCTGGGCGTCCGCCCGCGCCCGGACCTTCGGCACCCCCACGCTGCGGGGACCGAAGGCCACGTTGTCCCGGGCCGACAGGTGCGGGAACAGGCGGTGGTCCTGGAAGACCACGCCGACGCGACGGTCGGGCGGGTGGACGCGGACGTGGGTGCGCACGTCCTCCAGCACGCGGTCCCCGAGCTGCACCCAGCCGCCGGTCAGCGGGTGCAGCCCGGCCAGTGCCCGCAGCAGCGTCGTCTTGCCGGCACCGTTGGGCCCGAGGACGGCGACCGTCTGACCGGCCGGTACCTCGAGTGCGAGGTCGAGCCGGAACGCGTCCCGTTCGACGACGACGTCGGCAACCAACCCCGCGGTCTGTTCCGTCACGCTCACAGGCGGGTGTCCGAGCGCAGCCAGCGGTCCCGCAGCGCGACGAGCAGGGCGAGGCTGACCGTGAGCAGCACCAGGGCGAGGGCGACGGCGGCGTCCGGGTCGGTCTCCAGCGCCTGGTAGACGGCCAGCGGGAGCGTCTGGGTGGTCCCGGGCAGGTTGCCGGCGAAGGTGATGGTCGCCCCGAACTCGCCGAGCGCGCGGGCGAAGCAGAGCACTGTCCCGGCGGCGACCGAGGGGGCGACCAGCGGCAGCGTCACCCGTCGGAACGTCGTCCAGCCGCCTGCGCCGAGGGTCGCCGCGACCTCGTCGTAGCGCCGGTCGGCACCGGCCAGGGCCCCCTCGACGGTGACGACGAGGAACGGCATGGCCACGAAGGCCTCGGCGACGACCACCCCGACCGTGGTGAACGGCACTGACAGCCCGAGAGCACTGAGCTCGTCCCCCAGCAGACCGCGCCGACCGAGGGCGCCGAGCAGCGCGGCTCCGCCCACGACGGGGGGCAGGACCAGCGGCAGGGTCACCAGGGCGCGGACCAGCCGGCGCCCCGGGAAGGCGACCCGGGCCAGCAGCCACGCGAGCGGGATCCCCAGCAGCAGCGACACGACCGTCGCCGAGCCCGCGCACACCAGCGAGAGCCGTAGGGCCTGGACCACCGGGGGTTCGGCGAGCAGGTCCGGGAGTCGACGCCACGGGGCACGGACGACCAGGGCGAGCAGGGGCAGGACGAGGAAGACCAGGCCCAGCGCGGCAAACGGGCCCAGGACCAGCTGCGCCGGGACCCGTCGACGGTGTGGCGGACGGGCCCCGGCCCCGGGTCCGGCGGTCACGGCCCGGAGAAGCCCGCCGCGGTCAGCACTCGCTGCCCGTCACCGGAGAGCACGTACGCCTGGAACCTGGCCGCGAGAGCGGCGTTCTTCGACGCCTTCACGGTGGCGATCGGGTAGGCGGTGCTGGCGTTCTGCGCGGCCGGGATGGCCACACCGCGGACCGAGGACCCAGCCGCCCGGACGTCGGTGACGTAGACGACCGCCGCGTCCGCGTCCCCGGAGCTGACGTAGGCCAGCGTGGCCTTCACGTCGAGTCCCAACGTGACCGGCTTGACCGTGACACCGGCCGTCGTGAACACCTTGGCGGCGATGGCTCCGCACGGGACCTGCGGCTGGCACAGCGCGACCTTCACGCCCGAGCGGGCCAGGTCGGCCACGCTCGTGACCCGGCCGGTGCTGCCCGGGGCGACCGCGATCTCGGCGGTGTTCTTCGCGAACGTGACCGGACCCGTGGCGTCACCGCCGGCGGTCACCTGGGCCATCGTCGCCGCACTGGCAGAGGCGAAGACGTCGGCCGGGGCCCCGGCGAGGATCTGCTGGGCCAGAGTGGAGCTGGCACCGAAGCTGAACCGGACGGTGGTGCCGGGGTTGGCGGCCTGGAACTGCTTGCCCAGCTCGGTGAAGGTCCCGGTCAGCGACGCCGCGGCGAACACCGTGATCGTCCCCTTGGGAGCGGGCGTGGTGGCGGGCGTCGTCGCAGCCGGCGCCGGCGTCGTCGCGGCGGCTGCGGGCGTGCTCGCGGCAGCCGTGGGCGTCGTCGTGGCAGGACTGGCCGTCGATGCGGCAGGCGTGTCGCTCCCCCCACAGGCGGCGGCTCCGACGGTCAGCAATGCCACCGCGAGCCCTGCTCGCACGGATGAGGGACGGGCGGTGCGGGACACGGGACTCCTCGGCAGGTCTGGCGGAACGGCTCGATCAGTTGGGCTGGGCGGGTACTTCCACGACGACGTTGGTGGACTTCACGCTGGCGACCGCGAGGGTGCCCGGCTCCAGCCCCAGCTCGGTGGCGGCCTCGCTGCTCATCAGGGACACGATGCGGAAGGACCCGGCCTGGATCTCGACCTGCGCCATGACCGTGTCCTTCACGACACGGACGACGAGACCGGTCAGCCGGTTGCGGGCCGACTCGGCGACGATCGGCCCGGTGGCCATGGCCGGGAGCTGCCCGGCCTGCTCGGTGGCGAACCGCGCCAGGTCAGCGCCCTCCACCAGACGACGGCCGCCCTCCGCAGTGGTGGTCGGCAGGCGGCCGGCATCGGCCCAGCGGCGAACGGTGTCGTCACTGACGCCGAGCAGCCTCGCGGCCTCGGTGATCCGGAACATCGTCACCGGCGCACGGTAGCCCGTGTGTCCTCACCTGCGGCATCGAGGCCGTCGTCGGCCCGCGTCCGCGGCGCCGTCGAGATCACGGCGAACCACGTCCGGGAAGCGCTGACCAGCCCACCGCCGCCGGACCGGCCGTCGGTAGGGTTCCCGGACGTGCTGGTCCTGCTGCCCCCCTCGGAGGGCAAGGCCGACCCGCCGAAGCGGGCGGCGGCGCTGGACCTCGGCGCACTGTCCTTCCCCGAGCTGACCGAGACGCGCCAGCGGCTGCTGGACGCGCTGACCCGACTGTGCCGACAGGACCCGGACCGCGCGGCACAGGTCCTCGAGCTCGGGCCGAAGCTGCGCCACCTCGTCGGGGTGGACGCGGCGTTGGACGGCGCGCCGACCCTGCCCGCCCGCCGGCTCTACACCGGGGTCCTGTTCACCGCGCTCGGCCTGGGCGACCTCCCGCGGGCGGCCTTTGCCCGGGCCGGCCGCGACGTGCTGGTGGCCAGCGGGCTGTGGGGGATGGTGCGCCTGGGTGACCGCATCCCGGCCTACCGCCTGCCCGGCGGCCTGTCCGTCCCGGGGATCGGGACGCTGTCCAGCGCCTGGAAGCAGCCGCTGGACGGCGTGATGGCCGGGGTGGTCGGGCGCGGCCCCCTGCTGGACCTGCGCTCCGGGACCTACGTCGCGGCCTGGTCCCCCACCGGGGACCAGGCGGAGGCCACCGTGACCGTCCGGGTGCTGTCCGAGCGGGACGGGCGCCGGTCGGTGGTGTCCGAGGCGAACAAGGCCGTCAAGGGCCGGCTGACCAGAGCGCTGCTCCTGGACGGCGAACGGCTGCCCGGTACGGCGGACCGGCTGGTGGAGACGGTCACCCGGCTCGGAGAGCACCCGTCCGGCGACGTGCCCGGTTGGGTGACCGAGGACCGCGGTCGCAAGCCCGGGAAGCCCTGGCGGCTCGACGTCGTGGCGACCGACCTGACCGCCAAACGGTGAGCGCAGACACGTGAACGCAGACACGTGAACGCACACACGTGAGCGCCGACTGGACGACGGCCGTCGCCCTGGTGGGGCTGGCCGCCAGCCTCGCCGCGGCGGTCGCCCGGCCACGGTGGGCACCCGAGGCGGCGGTGGCGTCCATCGCCGCCGTGCTCGTCCTGGTGACCGGCGGTGTGGGGTGGGGCGTCGCGGGCGGGGAGGTCCGGGACCTGCTGCCCGTCGTCGGGTTCCTCGTGGCCGTGCTGGTCCTGGCGCACCTGCTGGCGCTCGACGGGCTGTTCGACGCACTCGGTGCCCGGGTCGGTCGGGCTGCCCGCGGGGACCCGATCAGGCTGTTCACGCTGGTGTTCGTCCTCGCCGCGGCCACGACGGTCGTCCTGTCCCTGGACACGACCGTGGTCCTGCTGGCCCCGGTGGTCCTGGTGACGGTCGCGCGGGCGCGGGTCCGGGCCGCGCCGTACTCCCTGCTGACCGTCCACCTGGCCAACAGCGGCTCGCTGCTGCTGCCGGTGTCCAACCTGTCCAACCTGCTGGTGGTCGCCGCGACGGGGCTCGGCTTCGTCCGCTTCACCGCGCTCATGCTGGCGCCGGCCGTGGTCGCGTTGGCGGTGGAGTTCGTGGGGCTGCGCTGGCTGTCCCGTCGGGAGCTGGCTGCTCCGGCAGAGCCCGCCCCTCCACGGGATCCGAGCGACGGGACGCCGGACGCTGCCGGACCGGACGCGCCCGTGCCGGTGGTCGCCTCGGTGGTGCTGGGCGCAACGCTGCTCGGCTTCGTCGTGTGCGGTGCTCTCGGGATCGAACCGGTGTGGCCGGCGGCGGCGGGAGCGGCGGTGCTGGTCGTGCGGGCTCTCCGGGCCGGGCGGACCACAGCCCGGGACCTCGTGGCCGCGTCGAGCTGGGACTTCGCTGTGTTCGTGTTGGGGATCGGTGTCGTGGTGGCGGCCCTGACCGACGGTCCGGTGGGCAGGCTGGTCGGTTCTGCGCTGCCGGCCGGAGATGGTCTGCTCGCCCTGCTGGGGGTCGCGGCCGTTGCTGCGATCCTGGCCAACCTGGTGAACAACCTGCCGGCGACCCTGCTGGTGGTCGGGCTGTTGGGTGGCGCTGCGGCCGGTGGAGGTGGGCCACTACCGGTGCTCGCCGCGCTCGTCGGGCTGAACGTCGGGCCGAACCTCACCTACCCCGGCTCGCTCGCGACGCTGCTGTGGCGGCGGCTCGTGCCGGCCGACGCACGACCCGGGCTGCGGCAGTTCACCGTGGCCGGGCTGGTGACGGTCCCGGCGGGCATCGCCCTGTCCGTGCTGGCCCTGTGGGCCGCCGGCCACGTCGTCGGCTGACGACACCGACGGGACGACCCGGCCCGCCCCGGGGGGTGGACAGTGCTCTCACAGCCGTGGACAGTACGACCAGCTCCCTTCGACATCCCGATCCCCCGGGTCCAGCGCCGGTCCTGTCTGGGTCGTCGCACCGCCAGGTGCTGACTGCCATGACCGCACCGACATCCCCCTCCACGGCACCCGCTCCCGCGTCCAGCGGGCTGACGTTCCAGGGGCCGGGCTCGCCCCGGTACATCACGGTCTCCGCCTGGGCGGTGCCGGTCATGGTCTGGGCCAGTTCGCCCTGCTCGCCGTCGTCCCTGTCGCACTCGTGCACCACGGGGTCCTCCGACATCGCCGCAGTCGGGCCCAGCGCTGGGGGGCCGGGGTCCTGTCCGCTGCGTTCGCGACACCCGTGGTCATCTGGGCAGTGCGCAAGGACCGCGTCCCCAGCCTGTCCAAGGACATCGACCCGGTCTTCGTCGCGATCCTCGTGGCGCCTCGGTGGGCGTGCTGGCCACGCTGTACGTCCGTCGACGCTGACACGTCAGGTCGGCAGGACGGTCCCCCCGGGCAGCGCGATCGCCTCGGTGCGCGGCGGTCCGTCGGCCGGGTAACGGACAACGGACAGCGAGCCGTTCGCGATCTGCAGCCGCAGCGCGGACGCGAGCGGTGCTTCCAGGGCTGCGGTCACCGCGGCACCGATCGGGACGGCGTGGCTGACCAGTAGCACCCGACGCCCGGCGTACTTCCCCACCAGCGCACGGACCCCACCGAGCACTCGGGCCTGCACGGCGCGGACCGACTCCCCGTCGGGGGGTGCGACGTCCGGGGACACCGACCACGCCGCGTGCCAGGCCGGACTGGTGGCCCGGACCTCGTCGGTGGTCTGACCGTCCCAGCCGCCGGGGTCGAAGTCGGCCAACGCCGGGTCCACGACGACACCCAGTCCCAGCGCGGAGGCGATGACCTCAGCGGTCTCCCGCGCGCGGCGCATCGGGGAGCTGACGACGGCGTCGACGCGGGCGTCCCCCAGCGCTGCGGCGACCACGGCCGCCTGGTGGCGTCCCACCTCGTCCAGGCCGGGGTCGGCGCCGTGCGGCCCCGAGAACCGCCGCGCCACGTTGTCCGAGGTCCGGCCGTGCCGCAGGAACAGCAACGTGACGGTCAGGGACGACCGGGACTGTCGTTGCGCGCTCGGGACGGGTGCGGCGGCGACAGGTGCAGTCGGGACGGGTGTGCTCGGCGCGGGGACGTCTGGACGGGACGCAGCCGGCCGCGTCAGCTCCTCCTGCTCCACCACCTCCACCACCGGAGCAACGGGCTCCGCGAGGGCCGCGGCCGGCGGCAACGGCGTCGCCGGGTGCTGCAGCACGCCGGCGAGCTTTCCGTCGAGAGCAGCGTTCACCAGGGTGTCGGCGCGCTTGTTCAGCTCACGCGGGATCCACGTCCACCGGGCGATCCCACCGGGGAACACCCGCTCCGCCTGGGTGGCGAGCGGCTTCAGGTCCGGGTGCTTGATCTTCCACCGGCCGGCCATCTGCTCCACGACGAGTTTGGAGTCCATCCGGACCTCGACCTCAGCGTCCGGGTCCAATCCGGCGGCCAGCTGCAGACCGGCGAGCAGCCCGCGGTACTCGGCGACGTTGTTCGTGGTGGTCCCGATGGTCTCTGCGGCCTCGGCGAGGATCGCACCGGTCCCGGCGTCGCGGACGAGGGCACCGAACGCGGCCGGCCCCGGGTTCCCCCGCGACCCGCCGTCGGCCTCCACCACAAACCTCACGTGCGGACCAGGATCCGGCCGCACTCGTCGCACTCCCCGACCTCGTCCACCGGCGCGGCACGCAACGCACCGAGCTCGGACATGTTCAGCTCCAGACGGCATCCGCCACAGCGGCCACCGACCAGGGCGGCCGCGCCGACCCCGCCGGAGCTGCGCCGCTTTCGCTCGTACAGGGCGAGCAGGTCCGCGGGTAGCTGGGCGGCGAGGGCGGCGCGGTGCGGGCGGACCCGGGCGGTGTCCGCGTCGAGGTCGACGAACGCCGCGTCCCGCAGCTCCCCGGCACGGTCGATGCCGGCGGTCAGCGCGTCCCGTTGTCCGAGCACCTCGGCCTGCTCGGCCTGCGCCTGCTCCAGCTGCTCCATCACCTCCAGCTCCGCCTCCTCCAGGGTGGCGATCCGCCGGTCGAGGGAGATGTTCTCGTTGCTGATGGCCTGCAGGTCCTTCGCGAAACCCTCGCCCGACGCGAGGCGGGCGTTGTTGCGGTCCAGCCGGGCCCGGACCACGGAGGTCTCCGCCTCGGCCTTCGTCTGGGACCGGGTCAGGTCCCCCACCCGGGTCGTCGTCTCACCCAGGCGAGCGTCCAGAGCACTGTTCTCGGCGGTGAGCCGGCCGATCTCCGCGAGCGCCGGATGGGTCCGGCGGCGGTGGGCCAGCCCATCGAGGCGGGCGTCGTCGGCCTGCACCTCCAGCAGCCGGGCCTGGTCGGCCGGTGACGCCTTCACGTGGTCCCCCGCTCTCGTCCCGAGTCGCCCAACCTAGCGGCCGGTCGTCATCGTCCACGGATCCGTGACGAGCGCCGAGACGTCGACCCGCAGCGCGGCCGCCGGCGCCGGGTCCACGTCGGCCACCAGGTCGGCGGCAAGCTGTCGGGCGGCGACGGGCAGCCACGGCCACTCGCTCGCCCAGTGCGTGACCTCGACCAGGGCCGGGCGGACCCGGGACGGCGACGTCGGCTGCAGGAACCCCGACACCGGGTGGTGGCGCAGGTCCGCGGTGACGAATACGTCCGCGCCGGCGTCCGCCGCCGCGTCGAGCAGGCTGTCACCGGACCCGCCGCTGACCGCGACCCGCCGCACCACCCGCTCCGGGTCACCGGCGACCCGGACACCGGCCCGCGTGCGCGGCAGCGCCGCGGCGACCCGCTCCGCGAACGTCGCCAGGAGCTCCGGCACGGGGAGTTCCCCCACCCGGCCCAGCCCGGTGGGACCCGGCGACGCGACGACCTCGTGCAGGTCGAACGCCACCTCCTCGTAGGGGTGGGCCGCCCGCATCGCCGCCAGCACAGCGGCCCGTCGCGACCGCGGGAACACCACCTCCACCCGGGTCTCGGCGACCTCCTCGAGCCGGCCGACGGACCCGACCGCCGGGCGGGCTCCCGGACCCGGCCGGAACCGGCCCGTCCCCTCACTGGAGAACGACGCTTCGGTGTAGTCGCCGAGCTCCCCGGCCCCGGCCAGGGCGAGCGCCGTGCGCAGGCCGGCCGCGTGGTCGACGGGCACGAACACCGCGAGGGCGTCCAGGGGCGCGCGGGGCCCGGCCGCGAGCGGGACCAGCGCGTCATCCTCCCCGCCCGCGCCGACCAGGCCGAGGGCATCGGCCAGTGCGTCGGACACCCCGGGCCGGGCGACGTCGGCGTTCGTGTGGGCGACGACCAGCGCGACCCCCGCCCGGACCAACCGTGTGACCACGAGTCCCCGGGGATCGGTGGTCGCGACCGCCGTCACCCCGCGCAGCAGCAGCGGGTGGTGGGTCACCAGCAGGTCCACCCCGTCGGCGATCGCCTCGGCGACGACCGCGAGCACCGGGTCGACCGCGAACCGGACGTGGGTCACCGCGGCACCGGGGTCCCCGCAGACCAGCCCGACGGCGTCCCACTCCTGCGCGGTCGCCGGCGGGTACCGGGCGTCCAGCGCGGCGACGACGTCCGCGACGGTCAGCTGGGCCACGGCCGCACCCTGGCATGCGGCCCGGGCGGCAGCCGCACCCTGACATGCAGGCGTACCCTGACATGCGGCCGCACCCTGACATGCGGAGAGGCCAGCGGCTCGGCCACGATGGGCCCGTGAGCTTCGACGGTTTCGGACCCGACGTACTGGCGTTCTACGCCCAGTTGGAGGACGACAACTCCCGCGAGTTCTGGACCTCGCACAGACAGGTGTATGACGACCAGGTGGCGGCCCCGCTCAAGGAGCTCGCCGCCTGGCTGGAACCCCGCTTCGGTGCGGTCAAGCTCTTCCGTCCCCACCGGGACGTCCGGTTCAGCAAGGACAAGAGCCCCTACAAGACCGAGGCCGGGATGGCCGTCTCGACGATGTCGATGGGCCTGTACGCGGCGCTCAACGCGGACGGGCTCTTCGTCGCCGGCGGCCTGTGGGAGGCGAGCACCGACCAGGCGCGCCGGCTCCGGGCAGCCACGGCCGACGACCGGACCGGGCCGCCGCTGACCCGGGTGGTGAACGAGCTGCGCGCGGCCGGGTGGAACGTGGACGGCGCCCGGCTGCAGCGCGTGCCCAAGCCGTGGGACGAGACCCACCCGCGCGCGGACCTGCTGCACCTGAAGACCCTCACCGGATCCCGGCTCAACGACCCCGGGTCCTGGCTGTACACCGTCGAGGCCGCGGCGAGGCTGGCCGAGCAGTGGCAGTCGCTCGGCGAGCTGAGCCACTGGCTGGACAAGCACGTCGGCCCCCCCGAGCACCGCCGCCAGACCGCCGCGGAGAGCGCGCGGTAGCCACGAGGCGCGCAGCGCTGTACGCACCAGCTGCGTCGCGGGATGTCCTATCGCCACGGCACCTGGCGCAGCCCCCGACGACCGCGGACGCGAGCGGTCGCGAACGCCGTGGGCTGCTCCATCGGCTCCCTGCTCGCCGCGGGCGACGGCCTCGACCGTCCAGGGGCTGAGCGTGATCCCGGGCGATCCGATCCCGGGCGATCCGGTCGCGGACGCGGCGCTGCCGCGCGAGGTCCTACCCGCGCTGCGCCGAGGTGGGAGGCGGGTCGGCCCGGCAGGCCGGAAACCCGGCGGGGGTGGGGAGTCCACCGGCCACGAGAGCGGCCGCGAGATCGTCGCCCTGCTGGGCAGGACGAGGGCCGACCCGGGGGAGACGACCAGCACCGGCTGCATCGCGTCGTCTCCTACGTCCACCGGCACGTGGCGCAGCGCCCGACGCAGGAGGACGTCGAGTCCTGGCGGGGGCGGCACTCCCTGATGAGCTGGGGCAACGACCCGCTCAGGGACTGACTCCCAACCAGGCGGCGCCGGGGGCGGGGACCGACACGACGACCTCCCCGGCGACCCCGGTTCGCGGGTCGACCGCCAGTCCTGACAGGACATCGGACCCGCCGGCCGCCACCCACAGCAGGCCGTCATGGAGGGTGAGGTCCCGGGGGGCGCGGCCACCGGCCGGGGTCTGGCCGAGCGCAGCGAGGGGCACCTCCGCGTCCGGTTGGACGGCGAAGGTGGTGATGACGTCGGCGCGGCGGGTGGCCACGTACAGCACCGTCGAACCGTCGCCGGCTTCGGCGACGATCGCCCCGGCGGGCTGCCGTCCGCCGGGTGTCCCGTCGACGACGCAGGCGACGGTGGCGCGCCGGGACAGCCGGCCGTCCTCGGCGCCGGCGCGGTCCCACCAGCTCAGCGTTCCGGTGAGCTCCTCGACGAGGACGAAGGAGTCGCCGCCGTCGGGTGCACCCGCGGTCGCGGGGCCGACCGGGACGGTGTGGCGCGGACCGGTGCCAGGTGCCGTCGCGGCGACCCGCAGCTGGCGGAGCCGCCCGTCGTCACCGATCTCGAGGTCGTGCAGGGCGTCGCCGCCGAGGTCGGTGACCAGCATCCGCCGCGGGGTCAGCCAGCGGGCGTGGTGGGCGTGCGGCCCCGTCTGGCGATCAGGGTCCGGCCCGCGCCCGTCGAGCTGGAAGGTCCCCCGGGTCGCCGTGGGGAGGCCACCGGCGTCGAGGTCCACCACCGAGACCATGCCGTCGCCGTAGTTGGTCACCGCGAGGCGACGGCCGTCGGACGACACCACCGCGTGGGCGGGCTGGGCCCCGTCCGTGCCGACGCACGCCACCACCGGGTCCCGATCGCCGGCCAGCAGGGCTCGGACGTCGACACTCCTCACCTGACCGGCACACGTTCGGAGACCAGGTGCAGCACCGCGCCGTCCGGGGTGAACGTGCCCCAGCTCGGGTCGGGCAGGCCGAGGGAGGCGACGCGGGGGACGAGGCCGTCCGTCGCGCGTGACGTGTCCAGTACGACGAGCGTGGGCTCGTCGGTCCCGGAGCCGTAGCAGCCGACGAACAGCGGTCCGGGAGAGGCGTGGGGGCTCATCGGTCGATGATCGCCTCGCCGGCCCGGCGGGCGCGCCACGCCGCGGCATGCGGGAGGTGCTCCCAGTCGCCCTGGCCGGACACCACGTACCCCGCCGCCCACGCCCCGGTCGCCATCGCCGTCGCCAGGTCCGCACCGGCCAGCACCTCGGCCAGGTAGCCGGCCGTGTAGGCGTCCCCCGCCCCGACCACGTCCAGGACGGGCCCCTGCGTCACGGCGCCGGTGACCACCGCAGGACCCGACCGCGCCCGCCCCCGGGACCCGTCGGCGCCGTGGCGCACGACGACACGCTCCGGGCCCCACCCGGCCAGCACCGCCAGCGCATCGTCCGGGTCGGTGCGGCCGGTCAGCAGGACCGCCTCGTCGTCGCTGCACAGCAGGTCCCGGACCCCCTCGCAGATCGGGCGGGCCGCCGCGAGGAAGTCCGCCGCACTCCACAGCCGCCTGCGGTGGTTGGCGTCGAAGCTCGTGCCCGCACCGGCGTCCCGGGCCAGGCCCATCAGGTGCGTGACGGCGGCCCGCGGGCCGTCCCCGAGAGCGAGTGTCACGCCCGACACGTGCACGTGCCGCGGCGGACCGAGCAGCTCCCACGCGCGGTCGACGTCGTCGGCTGTGAGCGCGGACGCCGCCGACCCGGCCCGGTGGTACCAGACGTTGGCCGTCACCGAGGTCGGGCGTTCCTTGACCATCAGCCCCGTCGGACGGACCGGGTCCACCGTCACGGCGGCCGTGTCGACGCCCTCGGCCCGCAGGGTGCGGACGATCTCGGTGCCGAACGGGTCCTCGCCCACGCGGGTCAGCGCCGCCACGCGCAGCCCCAGCCGGGTCAGGCCGATCGCGACGTTCGTCTCCGACCCCGCGATCGACTTGGTCAGCGTCCGCGCCGTCACCATCGGGCCGAGTTCGGCGGACAGCGCGACGAGGGTCTCCCCGATCGTCACGACGTCCGGGCCGTCCGGGCCGATGAGATCAGTGCTCACACGCCGTGGTCCGAGACGGCCGCGAGCACCTTCGCGGTGACCTCGGCGACCGCCGCCCCACCGCCGCGGTCCCAGGCGCCGGTGAACGCCGAGCCGATCGCGACGGCCGTGGCCCCGCGCCGCAGCCAGTCCCCCGCGTTGGCCGCGTCGACCCCGCCGGTGGGCACGTAGGCGACGTCGGGGGCAATGTCCCGCAGCGCGGAGAGGTGCACAGGCCCGAGTGTGCCGGCCGGGTACAGCTTCACCGCACGGATCCCGAGGTCGATGGCCTGGAACAGCTCGGTCGGGGTCATCAGCCCGGTGAGGGTGGGGATGCCGCGCTCGGCGCAGCGGGTCACGACCCCGGGCCGGACCGCCGGGGTCACCACGTAGCGGGCACCGGCGTCGGCGACCTCGTCGACCTGCCAGGGATGGACCACCGTGCCGGCGCCGACGTACCTGTCACCGAACTCGGCGGCGACCCGGCGGATGATTCCCGGCGCACCGGGCACCGACCAGGTAATCTCCACGCACGCCAGGCCCGCGCGTAGGACTGCCAGCGCGACCTGCTCGGCGACCTCGGGGTCACGGTGCCGGATGATCCCGACGACCCGGTGGGCCCGCAGCCGGGAGAGCAGGTGCTCGATCCCGGTCGGGTCGGCCGGGTCCGTTCCGGGTGCTGGACCGGTCGCGGATGAGCTGTCCTGGTGGGTCACGACGGACACGCTCCCAGACACGGCAACCGTCAGATGTCGCGGAACGTCTCGATCTTCGCGCCGAGGCTGTTCAGGCGCTGGGCGAGCTGTTCGTAGCCGCGGTCGATGACGTAGACGTTTCGCAGCACCGAGGTCCCCTTCGCCGCCAGCATCCCCAGCAGGACCACGACCGCCGGGCGCAGTGCCGGCGGGCAGACCACCTCGGCCCCGGACCACCGCGTCGGGCCCTCGACCTGGATGCGGTGCGGGTCCAGCAGGCGGATCCTCGCACCGAGCTTCGTCAGCTCCGTCAGGTGGATCGCCCGGTTGTCGTACACCCAGTCGTTGATGACGGTCGTGCCGTGCGCGGCCGCGGCGATGACCGCGAAGAACGGGAGGTTGTCGATGTTCAGGCCGGGGAACGGCATCGGGTGGATCTTGTCCAGCGGCGCCTTCAGCTTGCTCGGGCGCACCGTCAGGTCGACCAGGCGGGTGCGCCCGTTGGCCGCCGGGTACTCCACGGAGCGGGCCAGGTCCAGGCCCATCTCCTCCAGCAGGGACAGCTCGATCTCGAGGAACTCCACCGGCGCACGGCACACCGTGATCTCGGAGTCGGTGACGATCGCCGCGGTGATCAGGCTCATCGCCTCGACCGGGTCCTCGGCGGGCGCGTAGTCGACGTCGACGTCGATGTCCGGCACGCCGTGCACCGTCAGCGTCGTGGTCCCGACGCCCTCGATCCGTACCCCCAGCAGGTCCAGGTAGAAGCAGAGGTCCTGGACCATGTAGTTGGGGCTGGCGTTGCGGATGACCGTTGTCCCCGGCGAGCGGGCGGCCGCCATCAGCACGTTCTCCGTCACGGTGTCCCCGCGCTCGGTCAGCACCACCGGCCGCGTCGGGACGTTGACCGGGTCGATCGAGGCGTGGTACTCCCCGCCCGTCGCGACGACGTCCAGGCCGAAGCGGCGCAGCGCGGACATGTGCGGCTCGACGGTGCGGGTCCCCAGGTCGCAGCCGCCGGCGTAGGGCAGCCGGAACGCGGTCTCGCGGTGCATCAGCGGGCCCAGCAGCATGATGATCGACCGGGTCCGGCGGGCCGCGGCGACGTCCATCGAGTCCAGGTCCAGGACGGCCGGGGGGACCAGTTCGAGGTCGTTGTCCACGTTCAGCCAACGGGTGCGGACGCCGATGGACCGCAGGACCTCCAGGATCCGGTTGACCTCCTCGATGCGCGCGACCCGGCGCAGCGTGGTGGTCCCGCGATTGAGCAGGCACGCGCAGAGCAGCGCGACCGCGGCGTTCTTCGACGACTTCACGGTGATCGACCCGGACAGACGCCGCCCGCCGACCACGCGCAGGTGCATGGGCCCGGGCTGGCCGAGGGAGACGATCTCGGAGTCCAGCGCATCGCTGATCCGGGCGAGCATCTCCAGGCTCAGGTTCTGCCGGCCGCCCTCGATCCGGTTGACGGCGCTCTGACTGGTGCCCATGGCCGTCGCGAGCTGGGCCTGGGTCCAGCCGCGGTGCTTGCGCGAGTCCCGGATCAGGCTGCCGATACGGGTGAGGTAGTCGTCGGGGCGGGTCATCTCGATCGTCACCAGCGGACGATAAGCCGTTTGTGACGTTCAGGGGCTGTTGTGTGCATCAACACGCCGCCGAGGGCGGAGGAGGTCAGCTCCCTCATGCGCCTGGTGATGTCAGCGGCGGTGACGGTCCGGAGCCGCTCGGGAGCCACGACGACGCGCGGTAACCAGTGTCACTGTGGGTCAACCTGGAGGAGCCGGCCCAACGCTTCCGGCTTGCTCCCGGACGGTCGACCTTTAGCTGGTCCGAACGCTCTCCACACCCACGAAGTGCACATCCAGACCGAAGGCCGCCGGGCCGAAGGTGGCGAGAGCCTCCGGGGTCCGCATCATGTCGGGCGTCGAGATCCCGACGACACGGACACGTTGGCCGTAGCGCATCCCCTCGGTCGTGACCGGATCGCCGGTGTCGGCCTCAAGCATGCAGATCAGGTCGGGGACGACGGCGCGGACCACTCCGTCCACCCGGGCGAGCAGGTGCTCGTTCTGGAAGTCGACATCGAGACGACTGTCGCCCCCGAAGGACACGAGGACGGCATGTCCGCGGACGAAGCCGTCGACCGTCCGCCGTTCGAGGTCGACGACCTTGCCGGCGAACAGTTCTCGCACGTGGCGGTAGAGCGTGTCGGCGAGCGCCCGAGCGAGGGCGGTCACCGCATCGACGTGCTCGGTGCGGGCCACCCTCAACGCACGCCGATGCCCAGGCCGAGGGTGAGCGTCCCGGGGATCGCGGTGCGCCGGACCTCGGCGCCGCTCATCGGGTAGTCGGCGATGTGCGCGACGCCGCCCATCCGGATGGCCAGACCACGAGCCAGCCACTCCATTCGACGGTTGTCCGCACCCGTGTCGATCACCGAGACCTCACCGTTCTCCCCGGCAACGGCCATCGGGGACCCCGTAGACACTGAACGTCTCCATGTTCAGTTCGGGGAACGCCCGGCCCATCCCGTCCGCGTCGACGACAGGCAGTCCGGTCCGGGCGGCGACGACCAGCGGCATCATCGAGTTCAGACCGCCGCACTCGATGGGCATCGTCGCGTCGGCGGTCCGGCCGAGGTGCTTCTCCAGCGCCCGCAGGGCGTTCACTGCCTCGTCACCGCGCGGGATCTTCTCGACCATCACAGTCGGCGCGCCCATCATGGCCGTGGGGATGACGAGCGCGTCCCGGCCGAGTTCGTCGACGGACAGCACGGTGACCGGCTCACCGCGGGCGCGGATCGCGGCCGCCACCATCAGGCGTCCGATGTAGGGGTCGCCCCCGCCGCCGGTCCCCAGGACGGCAGCGCCACGCGCCAGGTCGGGCAGGTGGTCCTCGGTCAGCTGCCAGCTCACGGCCGGTCCGCGGCCACGGTGACCGGGTCGATGTCGTACCCGAAGTACCGCGGTCCGACCAGGGCGATTCCGGCCGGCGTGGACCACCTCGGGTCCGCGGGGGCGGCGAACACCCTGACCCGCTGGCCGTACCGGAGCCGCTCGGTGGTCACGGCGACGCCCGTGTCAGCCTCCACGGTGCAGATGAGATCCGGCACCGTCGCCAGGACCTCACCGACGGCCATCCCGGGTTCGCCCGCGCCCGGAGCAGCCGCCGGGGTCGTCCTGGCGGACAGGACGAGGTGCTCGTTCTGGAACTCCAGGGTCGCGGTGTGGGTCCGTGCCGCGGGAGGGTGCGGACTCCCAGCGGGGACACCGGCGATGACGGCGGTGCCCCGGGCGAACCCGCCGGTGGTGCGCCTGCTGAGGTCCACGACGGTTCCCGAGAACAGCTCCCGACCACCGAGGACGTCCACGACAGCGGTGACCGGGTCCTCGTGGGCGGCCCGGGCGCGGCGCTGGGTCGCCCCGACGAGTTCGGCCAGCGAGACCGTCCGCAGCACGAGCGTCTCGCGCGCCTGGGCACCGGTCATCGAGTAGAGGCTGATCGTCGCGCGGCACCCCATCTCCACCGTCGCAGTCCGCGCCAGCCGCTCGGCCCAGAGGTTGTCGGGTGTGTCGAACATGCCACGGTTGCCCTTCTCGTCGGTGATCGACATCGGGGACGCGGACAGTCCGTACACGCTGGGCATCACCATCTGGAGTTCCGGGAAGGCCCGGCCCATCCCGTCCGCGTCGATGACCGGGAGCCCCAGCCGAGCTGCCGCGACGAACGGGAGCAGAGCGTTCAGCCCACCGATCTCCGTGCACGTCACGTGGGTGGGCACCACCCCCAGGTAGCCGGCCAGGGCCTCGACGGCGGCTGCAGCCTGGTCACCGCTCGGGAGCTTCTCCACCATGACGGTCGGGGCGCCCATCATCCCGACCGGGAAGACCGTGGCGTCGTCCGGGACCTCGTCCGGGTCCACCAACGTCACCGGTCCGTGTTCCAGCAGCGCCTGGCGGGCCAGCAGGCGGGCGATGTAGGGGTCACCACCCCCGCCGGTGCCCAGGACCGCCGCTCCGGCGGCGATGTCGTCCAGATCAGCGACCTCGAGCTTCCGGCTCATGCCGGCATCCGTTGCAGGGTCAGGTCGCCGACGGCCTTGACCCGCACGCGGGTCGCATTGCCCGGCAGGTAGGCCATCGGCACCTCGTCGACGTCGACCACCCGCACCGACGCCCGGTCCGCGCCGTTGGCGACGGCGCGCTCGAGTGCCTCGGCCTTCGCCTCGTCCAAGACGGCGTCCCGTCGACCCGGCGCGATGGCGAACACCCGGTCGACCTCACCGCCGACCTGGGCGATCGCGGCTCCGATCGCGTTTGCGACCGCGTGGTGCTCGGGTCGATGGACGACGCCGATCCCGGGCAGGGCGTCGGGGAGCAGGAAGGACCCACCACCGACGGCGACGACGGGCAGGGGGTCGGCCGACAGTCGCATCCGGTCGACCACGTCACCCAGGTCGAGCGCGATCCGTTCCAGCGCTGCGGCCACCAGGCCGCGATCCATCCCACGGACGAGGTCCGCGGCCCCGATGTCCGCGCGCCCCGCCGCCACCGCCACGTCGGTCGCGGTGAGCACGTCCCCGCCGAAGACCATCCCCTGGGACACCAGGTCGTACCCGACGGAGTCCGGCCCGACCGTCAGCCCGCCGGGCTCGCTGCGGACCCGACTGCCGCCGCCGATCCCGATCGAGAGCACGTCGGGCATCCGGAAATTGGTCCGGATCCCGGCCACCGTGACCTCCGTCGTCGCCTCTCGGGGGAAACCGCCGGTCAAGACACCGATGTCGGATGTGGTCCCCCCGACGTCGACGACCGCGCACGACCCGATGCCGGACAGGAACGCAGCTCCCCGCATGGAGTTGGTCGGGCCGGACGCGAAGGTGGACACCGGGTACCGGCGCGCCTGCTCCAGGTCCAGCAGGGTGCCGTCGTTCTGGGACAGGTACAGGGCACCCGCGACCCCCGCGGACCGTACCGACGCCTCGAGACCGTCGATCACCCCGTCGGCGAGCAGGCGCAGGGCAGCGTTGACGATCGTGGCGTTCTCCCGTTCCAGCAGGCCGATCCGGCCGATCTGGTGGGACAGCGACACCGGGACGCCCGGCAGCTCCGCGGCGAGGATGCTCGCCGCCTGCTCCTCGAACTCGGAACTGACCGGAGAGAAGACGCTGGTCACCGCAATGGACTGCACGCCGTTCGCTGCCATGTCCGCCGCGGCCCGGCGGAGTTCGTCCGGCTGCACCGCGGAGATCGGGCGGCCGTCGAACTCGTGGCCCCCGTGGCACAGGTAGCTGCGACCGGACACGGCCGACACCAGCCGGTCGGGCCAGTCGACCATCGGCGGCAGCGAGGCGGTGGCGGGCAACCCGAGACGCACTGCTGCGGTACTGGCGAGTCGCCGACCCTCGACCAGGGCGTTGACGAAGTGGGTGGTCCCGATCATCACCGCACTGACACTGGCCCCGTCGAAGGGCTGGGCGGCCCGCAGATCGGCCAGCGCCCGGTCGATCCCACCGGTCACGTCCGACGTGGTCGACGCCTTCACCCCGGCCACGACCCGCTGGTCGTCCATGAGCACGGCGTCGGTGTTCGTACCACCGACATCGATACCGATGTGCATGATCAGGCGACCGCCGCACCGGCGCGCGCGGCGTCGTCTCCGTCGAAGGTCTCGGTGCGCCCTGCACCGTACCCGCGGACCAGGCCGAGCTTGCCGAGGATTGCGTAGCCCAGGAATGCGACGAGAAGCGAGTTGATGCTGGGGAGACCCAGCGTCACGTACCTGCCGACCAGCGCGGCGGCGATCCAGAGGACCAGCGTGACCGGTACCCATTGGGGTGCGTCCACCGGGACACGGCCCAGCGCGCGGCTCTCCTCCAGCGGCGGCCGCCACTGCCTGACCACGAAGTACTCCGCGATCATGATCCCGGCGATCGGCGGGAACACCACGCCCAGCACGCTCAGGAACCCGATGAAGTGACCGAGGATCCCCGCAGCGGCAAGCACCGATCCGACGACACCGATGGCCAGGGTCGTCAGGGCCCGGTTGACGCGGGCGTCGAAGACGGACCCGGCGAAGTTGACGACACCCAACCCGGACGAGTAGAGGTTCCAGTCGTTGATCTTGACCGCTCCCAGGATGATGATCAGAAGCCCCGCCCAACCGACGCTCGACGTGACGATCGCGGTGACATCGGCAGACCGCACAGCATGGGCCAGCAGGACGCCGATCAGCCCGATCAGGTATTCGCCGAACGTGATCGAGACGACCGTCTGTTTGACGACGTCGCGGATCGAACGGTTGTAACGGGTCATGTCGGGGCTGACGATCGCCCCGACGATGAACCCGCCCGCCACCAGGGTGGTACCGGCGATCAGGCCCATGTGCGGCCCGGCCGGCGCGGAGGAGACCATGTCGCCCAGCGAGTGCTTCCGCATCTCCGAGCCGATCGACCACGCGACCAGCAGCATGAAGACCGGGACCGTCAGGTAGGCCGCCCAGGCCATCGTCCTAAAGCCGAACACGACGACCGCGGTCACGGCGGCGCCGGCCACCAGGGACCAGGCCCACACCGGGAAACCCGGGATCAGTGCGTTCAGTCCCTCCGCGGCCACTCCGGACTGGACTCCGAACCACCCGACGAGGCTCACGCCGATAGCGAGCCCGATGATCGCCGACCCGCCGCGACCGAAGCCGGTCCACCGCGCGAGCATCGAGGTCGACAGACCCTCCCGCATCCCGACGATCCCGAGGAGGACCGCAACGACCTCGAGGATCACCGCGCCCAGGGTGATGGACCAGAAGGCCACCGAGAACGTCTGGCTGAAGCCGAGCGTCGCGCCGAGCAGGAACTGGCTGAAGCACGACAGCTCGCCGAAGCGCTGCGTCGCCACCGAGAACCACGAGTACCGCGCCTGCTGGGGCACTCGACGCTGTGCGTAGTCGTTGTGGGCCGTGACTGCTGACATGCCGGAACCTCTCGTGAGCGGCCTCGTGCCGCGACGACAGGGCGACCACGACGGCGCCTGGGAGTTAGGGCACGGTAGGCAGACGAGCCGACCCGATGCCAGAGGTTGATCATCCGGGACCGGGACCCGGTTCGGCCGGGCGGACGGTCCTCGTCCTGGCCCGCGGCGTCCGAGCGACCGCGCCCTGCGAGCTTCTCCGAGTCGGCGAGGCCACATCCGGCTGGCACACAGTCCAACGACGACCGGGCTGCCTCGTCCGCCACGGGCGTCAACGTGGCCTCAACCCGCAACATCTCGTGTGCCAGGTCTACCTTCCTCGTCTCACCCTGCCCGTCTCACGTCAATTCGTGCGAAGCTATCTTCCCTTGCCCTTGTGCGGGATCGGAACATCCCCCGTCGAAGGTCGGCCACCGTATGGGTTTCCCCGCGGCGGTCACCCGGCGTCTTGCCGAGCGTTCGCGCATCCGCTGGACGGTCGTTCCTGTACGAATCGGTCAGCCCGGCGGGCGGGCTGAGCCGCGGTTGGACGGACTTGGCTAGCTCAACGATCTGCTGGAGCCGCTGGCGCCCGCGGGAGCGGCCAGCGGTCCGAGCTCCTCGACAGGTAGCGGCACACGGCCGCCCCGGGAGAGCAGCGCGTGCGGGAGTTGGTAACGGCTGCAGGCGGCAGCCGCGCCCTCAACCTGGATTCATCTGGGTAGGCCGCACGCTCACGAGCGTCCGGGGGGCGGACTCCGCTACGGGGGGCCGAACGGGCGTCAACCGGGGATGGCGGGCTGGCCGAGCTGGCGTTCCAACCGGCCCGGGGGCCGTCTAGCAGCGGGACATCGGTGGGCGCGGTGGGTCTCGAACCCACGACCGCCGGTTTGTAAGACCGGAGCTCTACCGCTGAGCTACACGCCCGGGCTGAGCGTCCCGGCGGCTGCGCCCGACGCCGACAACAGCGAGGTCGCAAGGGCAGCTGCCGCCTCGAGGTGGGCCAGGATGTCGCGCGCCCGACTGCGAGGGTTGACCACCGACCAGGCGATGACGCCGTCCGGCGCCACCAGGAACGACCCACGGACCGAACAGCCGCGCTCGGTGTCGAAGACCCCGTACGCGCTGGCGACCGCCCCGTGCGGCCAGAAGTCCGACAGCAGCGGAAAGCTCAACTGCGAGGAGTCGCTGAAGGCGCGAAGGGCGAACAGCTGGTCACACGACACCGCGACGACCCGGACCCCGAGGGCCTGCATCTGTTCGTCCAGGTCCAGCAGGCCGGTCAGTTCGCCGGTGCAGGTCCCGCTGAACGCGAACGGGTAGAAGACGACGAAGACCGGGCCCCGCGTCAGCTCCGCGGCGAGGTCGAACGGGGTGCCGTGCTCGTCGGACAAGGTGAACAGTGGAGCGATCGCGCCCACCGGCGGAACCCCCACCGGGGGCGACGGGTGATCACCGGGCCCAGCCGGCCAGTCCGTGGTCGTCGCCGCCTTCGCCGCCGCCCGGGCCACCGGTGCGCCGGCGCTCACCTGCGCGCCCGGGTCTTCGGGGAGACGAGCTTGCTGCCCGACCAGGCCGCGGCTGCCGACAGCGAGGTTGTCGCCGACAGCCCGGCGGTGGGTGCGGACTCGGCGATGTCGCCGGGCTCGACGTATCCAGGACGCCCGACCTTCGGGGTGAACAGCCAGATGAACCCGCCGTCGGTGAGGTCGGTGAGTGCATCCACCAGCGCATCCACCAGGTCCCCGTCCTCGGCACGCCACCACAGCAGGACCGCGTCCACCACATCGGGACGGTCGGCGCCCGTCGTCAGCTTGTCCGGGTCCAGCAGTTCACTGCCCGTCCGGGCCTCGACGGCGGACCGCAGCGCCTCGTCGGCGTCCTCGTCCCAGCCGATCTCGAGGACGGCCTGACCGGGCTTGAAACCGAGCGGGCGTGCCGGGCCGTCGTCGACCGCTGGCTCGGTCACCGCCGGCCACCCCCTCGTCCTGTCGTCTGCGGCCCGGGACCGGCCGGTGCAGATCTTCCCCGTGCGACGCAGCGGAGCATACCGAGCGGGGGGCCCGATCGCCGGGGCTGGGGAATCGTCTCCCCACGCGGCTGGCGGAGGATGGCGCAATGTCCGATCCCACGACGCGCTCGAGGTCCTTCGGGGCCGCCGCCGCCGATTACCACCGCGCCCGAACCGGATACACCGTGCCGGACATCGCCTGGTCGCTCGGACTCGACGCGTCCGCCCGAGGTGACGGATCGGTCGCGGACGTCACGCACCTGCGGGTGCTGGACCTGGCCGCGGGAACAGGCCGGTTGACGCTGGCGCTGCGGGGCGCGGGGGTCGGCGAGGTGGAGGCCGTCGAGCCGGACCCGGACATGCGCGCGGAGTTCGCAGCGCGCGTCGGGACGACCGGCGTGACCCTGCACGACGGGACCGCCGAGGCGATCCCGCTTCCCGACGCCTCCATGGACGCCGTCGTCGCCGGATCGGCCTTCCACTGGTTCGACCCGGCGAGCGCCCTCCCGGAGATCGCGCGGGTCCTCCGGCCCGGCGGGTTCCTCACGGCGTTGTGGACACATCCCGACGAGGAGGTCGACTGGGTGCGCGCCTACCGCGCCGCCGCTCGCGCCGAGCTCGGTCCCCACCCGGAGCCCGTGGGTGCGCGGGCCGTCGCCGTCGACGCGACAACCCGGCGCCGCCAGACCGACCGGCACAGCGACATCCCGGCGTCGCCGCTGTTCACCCCGACCGAGCTCCGCGAGTCGGTGCACGAGGAACCCACCGACCGCCCGACCCTGGTCGTCGGGGTGGGCACCTACTCCGAGATCCTGGTCGCCGACCCCGAGCGTCGCGCCGCCGCCCTGGCCGCCGTCGCCGATGCCGTACGGCGCGTCGTGCCCATCGGGCCCGCCGGTGCCGACGCCGGTGTCACCGAGGGCGCCGGCGACGCTGACCGGGACGGTGACCGCGTGCTGCTGCCGGTCCGGGTGGCCGGCGCGCGCTGCCGACGACGCTGAGGGCTCGGTCGCCGGGTCGGCCGGGAGCTGTCACGGGCAGCGCGGACAGCGCAGGATGGGGCCTCGCGGCGATCCCGCGAACCGCCGACCGACGAGCCGGGCCCGGAGCGCACCGCCACCACCGGTGTCGACCGCCGCCAGGAAGGACACCGCCGTGACCGCTGACCCGGTGACCGCCGACACCAACCCGGCCGCCACCAAACCGGCCGACACCGACCCCGCCGAGACCAGCGAGTGGCTGGAGAGCCTTGACGGGCTGTTCGACGCCGCCGGGGGTGAACGGACCGGGTACATCCTGTCCCGCCTGGTGGACGAGGCTCGCGCACGCGGCCTGCACGTACCTGACGGGATGAGTCCGGACGGGAACCCCGGCGAAGGCCGGTCCGCGGATGGCGGAGCCCCGGGCCAGGCACTCTCCAGCCCTGCCGCGTCGAACGGTGCGACCCCGGTGCAGCTCCCGCTGGCGACCGACGACCTCAACACGATCTCGGTGGCCGACCAGCCGGAGTTCCCCGGCGACCGGGCGATCGAGCGCCGGATCACCGATGTCATCCGCTGGAACGCGGCTGTCCTGGTCAGCCGCGCCAACCGGCCGGGCGTCGGCGTCGGCGGTCACATCGCCACCTACGCGGGTGCCGCGACCCTCTACGAGGTCGGCCTGCAGCACTTCTTCCGTGGCCGGGACCACGTGGGCGGCGGGGACCAGATCTTCTTCCAGGGCCATGCCTCCCCCGGCATGTACGCCCGCGCCTTCGTGGAGGGCCGGCTGTCCGAGGCCGACCTGGACGGGTTCCGCCAGGAGCTGACCAGTCCGGGCGGGGGCCTGCCCTCCTACCCGCACCCGCGACTGATGAACGACTTCTGGCAGTTCCCGACCGTCTCGATGGGTCTGGGTCCGATCCACTCGATCTACCAGGCCCGCTTCAACCGCTACCTGCACGCACGCGGGTTCGGCGACACCAGTCAGCAGCGGGTGTGGGCGTTCCTCGGCGACGGGGAGATGGACGAGCCGGAGAGCCTGGGCGCGATCGGGATGGCCGCCCGGGAGGAGCTGGACAACCTCACCTGGGTCGTCAACTGCAACCTGCAGCGCCTGGACGGTCCCGTCCGCGGCAACGGCAAGATCATGCACGAGCTCGAGTCGCACTTCCGGGGCGCCGGGTGGCGGGTCGTCAAGGTGGTCTGGGGTTCCGACTGGGATCCGCTGCTGACCTCCCCCGCCGGGGCGAAGCTCGTGGCCGCACTGAACGCCACCCCCGACGGGCAGATGCAGACCTACTCGGTCGAGCCGGGCTCCTATCTGCGAGAGCACCTGTTCGGACCCGACCCGGAGTTGGTCGAGCTCGCGTCCCACTACTCCGATGCGGAGCTTCGGTCGCTGTCCCGGGGCGGGCACGACATGGCCAAGGTGTACGCCGCCTACGCGGAGGCGACCCGGGCCACCGGACAGCCGACGGTCGTCCTCGCGCACACCGTGAAGGGCTGGGGGCTGGACAGCTTCGAGGGCCGCAACGCCACGCACCAGATGAAGAAGCTCACCGGAGCAGACGCGAAGGCATTCCGCGACATCCTGCACATCCCCATCAGTGACGAGGCGCTGGACGCGGACCCCTACCGGCCGCCGTACTTCCGTCCGGCGCAGGACTCCCCGGAGATGACGTACCTGCGAGAGCACCGCTCTGCACTCGGGGGTCCGCTCCCGCAGCGCGTGGTCGACCCGGTCCCGCTGACCCTGCCCGGGGACAAGGTGTACGCCCAGCTCGCCAAGGGGTCCGGGCACCAGCAGGTCGCCACCACCATGTCGCTGGTCCGGCTGTTCAAGGATCTGCTGCGGGACAAGGGGATCGGCCGGCGGTTCGTCCCGATCATCCCGGACGAGGCGCGGACCTTCGGCCTGGACGCCACCTTCGCCACCGCGAAGATCTACAGCCCGTCGGGTCAGACCTACACCCCTGTCGACGACAGACTGCTGCTCTCCTACCGGGAGTCCGAGTCCGGCCAGATCCTGCACGAGGGGATCAACGAGTCGGGCTCGATGGCGTCCTTCATCGCGGCGGGCAGCTCCTACGCCACCCACGGCCAGCCGATGATCCCGCTGTACATCTTCTACTCCATGTTCGGTTTCCAGCGGACCGGGGATGCCATGTGGGCGGCCGCGGACCAGATGACGCGTGGGTTCCTCATCGGTGCGACAGCCGGGCGGACCACCCTGAACGGGGAGGGTCTCCAGCACGAGGACGGCCATTCCCTGCTGGTGGCCTCCACCAACCCCGCGTGCGTCAGCTACGACCCGGCGTTCGGGTTCGAGGTCGCGCACGTCATGCGCTCGGGCCTGGAGCGGATGTACGGCTCGACCGCGGAGTACCCGCACGGGGAGGACGTCTTCTTCTACGTCACCACCTACAACGAGCCGATCACCCAGCCCGCACAGCCGGCCCACCTCGACGTCGACGGACTGCTGCGTGGGCTCTACCTCTACTCCCCAGCCGCGCAGCCACGGTCCGTCGCCGTAGATGGCGGAGCCCCGCTCTCGGACCCGGTGGCCCGCGCGCAGCTGCTGGCATCCGGGTCGGCGATGCCGTGGGCCCTGGAGGCGCAGGAACGACTGGCCCGGGAGTGGGACGTCGCCGCCGACGTGTGGTCCGCGACGAGCTTCAACGAGCTGCGCCGCGACGCGCTCTCCTGCGACGCGTGGAACCTCGAGCACCCGGACGAGGGCGCCCGGGTCCCCTACGTGACGCGGGTGCTGGCCCCGACCACGGGGCCGATCATTGCCGTCAGCGATTTCATGCGCGCGGTCCCGGACCAGATCGCGCCGTGGGTCCCCGGTGACTGGCGCTCTCTGGGCACCGACGGGTTCGGGCGGTCCGACACGCGAGCGGCTCTGCGCCGGCACTTCCGGGTGGATGCGCAGTCCATCGTCGTCGCCACGCTGTCCGAGCTGGCCCAGCGCGGGGACGTGAAGACGGCCACCGTCCGCGAGGCCCTGGACCGGTACGCGCTGTCCGACGTCAACGCCACCACGGCCGACGAGGCGGGCGGCGAGACCTGACCGTTCCCGCGCCGAGCGAGCTGGCATCGGGCCTGGAACGGGCCGTCTTCGGCGACGTCGACCGCGCCGGCGTCGACGCGTGGCTGGACCGCCACCTGATCTCGCGGGTGTCGTCGGGCCTGGACCGGGTGCTGTTCCGCACGGGCCGGGTGGGCGCCGTGTACGGGGTGCGGTTGACCGACGGTCGCGACGTGGTCGTCAAGGTCCAGCGCGGTGCTGTTCCAGACCTGGACCCGTTGACCGCGGCGGTCGCCTGTCAGCGTCACCTCGCCGCGCACGGGTACCCGTGCCCGACGCCGCTGGACGGCCCGGCCACCACCGCGGGCCTCACCGCCGTGGTCGAGTCGCTGCTGGCAGTCGGGGAGCCGGGGGACGTGCGCGACCCCCGGGTCCGGGAAGCCGTCGCCCGGTCACTCGTCGACCAGGTCCGGCTGCTGCGCGAGCTGCCGGAGGCCGTGCGGGCGTTGACGGATCCGCCCGCCTGGGCCCGGTACCGCGGCGGACCGTGGCCGGTGCCGCACGACACGCTCTTCGACTTCTCCACGACGCCGGTGGGGTACGCGTGGTTGGACGAGCTCGCCGGGTCGGCGGCTGCCGTGCTCCGGGCCGCGGACGGGGAGGTGGTCGTGGGACACAGCGACTGGTCCGCCGGCAACCTGCGCTTCGCCGGGGGCCGCGTGGTCGCCGGGTACGACTGGGACAGCCTGGTCGCCGACCCCGAGGCCGTGGTCGCCGGTTCGACGGCCGGCACCTACCCGAACGGCGGTGCGACGGGCGACTCCGCGCCGAGTCCGGCGGAGGTGGTGGCGCTGCTGGTGGACCTCGAGCGGTACCGCGGCACCCCGTTCACCCCGGTGGAGCAGGTCGTCTGCGCGGCCGCGGCGACGTGGGCGCTGGCCTACAACGCGCGCTGCGAGCTCGCCTTCCTCGTGCCGTCGGACCCACCGGTTGCCGGGACATCCCTGTCAGCACTGGCCGAACGGAGCGGCGAGTACCTGTCGATCCGCTGGTGACTCCTACCGGCAGGTCCGGTCGTGCCCCAGACGGGCTGGTGGACCCGGGTGAGCTGCCGGACCGGACATCTGCGCACCACCGCTCCTGATCGGGAGCCGCATCGCTGCTGGTCGGCGGAGGTCGTCCGCTGAGCGCGGTGCGCAGGTGGCCATCACCAGTCCTCGTCGGTGACCGGGAGCTCGAGGTCGAACGCTCGCGCGAGGGCGGCGACGACCTCTGGCTCGCGGGACCGGGGCAGGAGCCCGATCTGTCCACCGACTGACGCAGCCTCGACAGTGAGCACCGAGTCGACGTCGAACTCCGTCTCGTGGGCCAGTCCGCACTCGGGCCCCAGCACCACTCTGGCCACGTAGCCGTCGCGGAACGCGGTCTCTCCGGGGACCACCGTCACGTTCCGGCTCGCCACCCGGCGGGTCAGGGACGTCAGCACCAACGCCGGGTGCCGCCCGAAGTCGAAGTGGACCCAGACGATCGATCTCACGTGTGGCGGGCGGCACCCAGCGGGGAGTCGGACGATCCGTCCGGCTCACCGGAGTCGACATGGGCACCGCCGTCCACCGCCCAGACGCCTGGGAGCGACTGCGTCCCGTGCCGAGCGACAGCCTGTGCCAGCTCGGTGGGCCCGTTCTGCCGGTACCACTCGGCATCTCGTTCGATGTCACGTCTGATCTGGGCGTTCGTCACCAGTTGAGCGATGAAGCGGGTCCAGCTCTGGCCCGCCTCACCGCACAGCTCGTCGAGGACGGCAACCACCCGCAGCCCCTGTCCGGTGCGTCCCCGCCCACACAGGGTCGATGCCTGCTCCTGGCTCAGTTGCCCTGGGCGTCCTTGGAGACCTGCTCCCAGTCCGACCAGGTCGCCAGCTTGGCCGCGTACACGGTCTTCACCAGCTGCGTCGGGAACTCCCCGAGCAGCAGGCGTAGCGGCGGCTCGGCCGCGTCGACGACGGCGAGGACCGCCGTCGCGGTCGCGTCGGGGTCACCGGGCTTGGCGGCGCTGGCGCGCGGCCTGTCCCGCATGGGCTGGTAGACGTCCATCTGCTCGGCGCGCTTGGCCGAGCTGCCCGACCAGTCCGTGGAGTACCCGCCCGGCTCGATCAGCGTCACGTGGATGCCGAACGGGGCGACCTCCTGGGACAGCGAGTCGCTCATCCCCTCCAGCGCCCACTTCGAGCCGTGATAGACGCCCGTGTTGGGGAACGCGGCCACCCCACCGATGCTGGAGACCTGCAGGATGTGGCCGCCGCCCTGCGCGCGCATGATCGGCAGCGCCGCCCTGGTCACCCAGAGAGCACCGAACACGTTGGTCTCGAACTGATCGCGGATCTCCTGCTCGGATGCCTCCTCGATTGCGCCGAACTGGCCGTAGCCGGCGTTGTTCACCACGACGTCCAGGCGGCCGAAGTGCTCGGCTGCCTGCTGCACCGCTGCCTCGTCGGCCGCCTTGTCGGTGACGTCGAGCTGCAGCGGCAGCACCAGGTCCCCGTAGGTGTCGACCAGGTCCTTGACGCTGGACGTGTCGCGCACGGTCACCGCCACCCGGTCACCCCGGGCCAACGCCGCCGCCGCCCACACGTGGCCGAAGCCCCGGGATGCGCCGGTGATGAACCAGACCTTGCCGTCGTCCGCCATGTCGATCTCCTCCGTGTCTGTCGCCTGCCGTGCCCGTGGAGCCGGTCCGTGACCGCACCACCCACCCGTCGCAAGGCCCGGCTCGGGGCAGGTGTTCCTCGGGCGGTCCAGGCTGGGGACGTGACCACCGAGCCCACGAGCCCCGCACTCGAGACCAGCACCGCCGTGACCGACACCTCGATCGTCGTCCGCTCCACCCTCGACGCCCCGCCCGAGGCGGTGTTCGCCCTGCTCGAGGACCCCGCCCGCCACCCGGAGCTGGACGGCTCCGGCATGGTGGTCGGCGCGGTCGACCCGCGCCGACTGACGGCGGTCGGGCAGAGTTTCGTGATGGACATGCACCAGGACCGGCAGGGTCTCGGGGACTACCGGACCGAGAACACCCTCACCGACGTCGTCCCGGGCGCACGGCTCGCCTGGACCACGGCGCGGGTCGGGAACCCGCCGGCCGGGGTCCGCTGGCAGTGGGACGTGACCGCGGCGGACGGTGGCGGCACGGACGTGACCCACACCTACGACTGGTCACAGGTGACCGACCCGGCGGTGCTGGCGCGGGTGTCGTTCCCCCGGGTGTCCGCCGACCAGCTCGCGGGGACCGTCCGGCGTCTCGCCGCTGCCTTCGCCTGATCGACCAGATCGTCGCACGATCGACCGGGTCGGCTCCCAGCTCCGCGAACCTCGCGCCGGCGGACCCGGCGGTGCGTCGGAGCCCCACCGACGTTCGGTGACCTGGAGTTGGCGTGTGACGCCGCCGAGGTCATCCGCTCGATCGACCCGGAGTGGTCGGCACCGGACCCGCCCCGCGGACACCGGGTCGCCGCGGGGGGATGCCCTCCGGGGACAGCGCTACGCCGTGCTGCACGACCCGGACGGCACACCCGTCGACCTGTTCGCCCCGCCCCCGGGCTGATCAGGCTGGTGGGTTCGAGCGGTCCGCCAGGTCAGCGAAGACTGCCTCGACCAGGACGTCCGGGGTCACGGTCGAGTCCAGCACCAGACGCGGCTCGTCCCACGGTTCCCAGTCGACCGCGACGACCTCCTCCCAGGTCGGGACAGGCAGTCCCGGGGAGTCGGGCCCGTTGGTGAACCGCTCGGTGACCCGACGACGGTGCTCCACCGGGTCCGCGCACACCACCTCGACGAACCGGAGCACCGCCCCCGCCTCCCCAGCCGTCGCGGCCCACCCGTCCCGCGCGACGCCGACGCCGTTGACCGCGTCGACGACGACCGGGGTCCCAGCCGCCAGCGCCGCCGCAGCCACGGTGTTGCCGACCACGTAGGCGGCCAGGCCCGTCGGCTGGTCGCCTTGCACCCCGGCCCGCCACATGGCCGCCTCGATCGCGTCCACCCGTACGAACGCGGCCCGCAGCCGGGCGGCCACCACTCGGGAGACCGTCGTCTTCCGCTTCCGGGCAGCCCCGCGAACACCAGCATCAACGGCCGGTGCGGGGGAGGGTCCGAGGCGGGGCTGGTGGACGTCACGACGCCATGGTCGCGCCGGGTCCGGCCTGGTCCGGTGGCCGCCTCGGGGCGGGCGTGTGTCAGTCCACGTCCGGGGAACGGACAGGGACGCGGGACCGCGGGCGCCGAACCAGCGACCCGCGCCGCAGCAGGCAGTGCCGGTGGCGACGCCGGCGCCGAAGCGCGGGGCGGACGACGGGCGCCGCACCAGGCAGGGCCGCGACAACGCTCGACCCCTAGGGTCTGCAGCCATGGCCGACGGAGGGGACGGCCCGCGCCCGGCGACCGTGCGACGCCTCGAACGGGCCATCGGACCGCTGGCCAAGCGGGTCGTCGCGGACCTGGACCGCGACCTCCCCTGGTACCGCGCGATGTCCGCCCAGGAGCGCTCGTGGCTGGGCCTGGTCGCCCAGGCAGGCATCGCCGCCTTCGTCGCCTGGTACCGGTCCCCGAGTACGCGCGCGGGCACCACCGCCGAGGTGTTGGGCACGGCCCCGCGCGAGCTGGTCCGCTCGGTGACCCTCGGCCAGACCGTGGAGCTCGTCCGGCGCATCGTGGAGCTCGTCGAGTCCCGCGTGGAGGAGATCGTCGAACCCGCGGACGTGCAGGGCGTTCGGGAGTCGGTCCTGCGCTACAGCAGGGAGATCGCGTTCGCCGCGGCCCAGCTCTACGCGAACGCCGCCGAGGAACGCGGCGCGTGGGACGCGCGGCTGGAAGCGCTGGTGGTCGACGCGCTGCTGCGCGGGGACGGCGCGGACGTCGTCCGGTCCCGGGCCGCCGCCCTGGGCTGGTCCGACACGGACCGCGTCGTGGTCGTCGCCGGTCACCCACCGGCCGGGGACAGCCGGGACGTCGTGGAGGCGGTGCACCGCGCCGCCCGGTCCGTCGGCGCAGACGTCCTCACCGGCGCGCAGAGCGACCGGCTCGTCGTCGTGCTGGGGATGCGCGGGCCGAAGGCGGACCTCGACGGTGTCGTCACCGTCGTCGCCGGCCAGTACGGGCCCGGCCCGGTGGTGTTCGGCGAGACCGTCGAGGACCTCGTGGCGGCCGCCGCCTCGGCGACGGCGGCGCTGGCCGGACTGGCCGCGGCGCCGGGCTGGCCGGACGCCCCACGGCCGGTGGCCGCCGTCGAACTGCTCCCCGAACGCGCCCTCGCCGGAGACCCCGGTGCCGGTGGTCAGCTGCTCCGCGACCTCTACGCCCCGCTGGTCGCTGCCGGCCCGCCGATCCTGGAGACCGTCGCCGCGTTCCTGGAGAACGGCGGCTCGGTGGAGACCACCGCCCGCCTGCTGTTCATCCATCCCAACACCGTCCGGTACCGGCTGCGCCGCGTCACCGACGTGACCGGGTACTCCCCGACGGAGTCCCGCGACAGCTACACCCTGCGGGTCGCGCTCACGCTCGGCCGGCTGGCCGACGCGGGCTGAGAGCGACGCCCGCTTGTCAGACGCCACAGAGTCCGGATGTCCGAACGGTGGGCCGCGGGTGCCGGGTCCGGCTCCCGCGTCGGGGAGGCTGGGCGCGTGCTCGTCATCGTCGCGCCCGGCCAGGGGTCCCAGAGCCCCGGAATGCTCGACCGGTGGCTGGAGCTGCCCGGCGCCGCAGCGGAGGTGGCCGCCTGGTCGGAGCTCACCGACCTGGACCTGGCCGCGCTCGGCACCACCGGAGACGCCGACGACGTTCGCGACACCGCCCACGCCCAACCCCTGCTCATCACCCTCGGCGTGCTGTCGGCCACGGCCCTGGGCGCCGCCGCGGAGCTCCCGCGCGAGCAGCTCGCCGACCTGTTGTCCGGGCACTCCGTCGGCGAGCTGACCGCCGCCGCGCTCGCGACCGTCCTCACCGACGACGACGCGGTGCAGCTCGCCGCGTTCCGCGGCACGGCCATGAAGGAGGCCGCCGAGGAGCCGCCCAGCGGGATGTCGGCCGTCCTGGGCGGGGACCCGGTCGAGGTGTCGGCACGCCTGGCCGAGTTCGGGCTCGTGGCGGCGAACGTCAACGCGGCCGGCCAGGTCGTCGCAGCGGGGCCGATCCACCGGCTGGAACGGCTGCGCGCCGAACCACCGGCGGGCGCGCGGGTCCGCCCGCTCCCCGTGGCCGGCGCTTTCCACACCGCCCAGATGGCTCCCGCTGCCGCCGTGCTGGCCGACATCGCCCGCCAGATCACCGCGGCCGACCCGTCGACGCCGGTGGTCGCGAACGGCGACGGCATGGTCTACGTCGACGGCCCCGCGCTGCTGTCGGTGGTCGTCGGGCAGGTCGCGTCCCCCGTCCGCTGGGACATCTGCCAGCGCACCTTCACCGAGATGGGTGTCACCGGGCTGCTGGAGATCGCGCCCGGCGGGACCCTGACGGGCCTGGCCCGCCGTGAGCTGCCGGGGGTCGCGACGCTGGCGCTGAAGTCCCCGGACGACCTGGACGCGGGGGCAGCGTTCATTGCGGAACACCGGATCCGGACCACGATCCCGAGCAGGCCGCGTCCCGGTGCCGGGGTCGAGCACAATGGCGGGTCGACCCCGGACCACCCGGAGTCCCCGGCGCAGCTCCGCGGTTCCGGGTCGGGTCCCGCTCGTCACCCCACCCCGTCGGCCACCACCCCAGGAGGGGACGCATGAGCGCGCACCTGCTGGCCGCGACCGGCTCCCCCGGCTCCCGGATCGTCGGCCTCGGCGCCTACCGGCCGTCGCGCCTGATCGACAACGCGACGATCTGCGAGCGCATCGACTCCACCGACGAGTGGATCCGGACGCGGTCCGGGATCGTGACCCGCCGCTGGGCCGACGACTCCGAGACACTGACCGTGATGGCGACCGCCGCGGCCGGCAAGGCGATGAGCGAGGCCGGCGTCGCGGGGGACCGGGTCGGCTGCGTGCTGGTCGCGACCGCCAGCCACCTGTCCCAGACCCCCAGCCTGGCCGCGCTCGTCACCCACGAGCTCGGCGCGGACGGTGGATCGGCGATGGACGTCTCGGCCGCCTGCGCGGGGTTCGTCTACGGCGTCGGGATGGCCAGCGACATGATCCGGGCCGGGTCCGTCGGTGGGGAACGTCCCTACGTGGTCGTGATCGGCGTCGAACGCCTGTCGGACCTCACCGACCACGACGACAGGTCCACGGCGTTCCTGTTCGCCGACGGCGCCGGCGCCGTCGTCGTCGGTCCGGCCGACGAGCCCGGGGTCGGGCCGATCGTTTGGGGCGCGGACGGCGCCGGGGCCGGCCTGATCAAGCAGCGCGCCGACTGGCGAACCGCCTGGGACGACGCGGACCGGGTGTGGCCGGCGCTGGTCCAGGAGGGCGCCAAGGTGTTCCGCTGGGCGTCCTACGCGATGGCCCCGGTCGCCCGGGAGGCCCTGGCCAGGGCCGGGATCACCGCCGACGAGCTCGACGCGTTCGTCCCCCACCAGGCCAACATGCGGATCATCGACGCGCTGGTCAGGGCCCTCGGCCTGCCCGGGTCGGTGGCGGTCGGTCGCGACATCGCCGACCAGGGGAACACCAGCGCCGCCTCGATCCCCCTTGCGCTGGACCGGCTCCGCGAGCTCGGCCAGGTACACACCGGGGACCTGGCACTGCTCATCGGCTTCGGCGCCGGCCTGGTCCACGCCGCCCTGGTCGTCCGTGTCCCCTGACCGCGTCGCCTGACCGCGTCCCCTGACCATCTCTCCCCTGACCGTCTCCCCTGACCGCCCGAGACACCCGCTCGACCCACCCGCCGGCCCGAGCGCCGGCCCACCCAGGAGGAGCACCACATGGCCACCACCGAACAGATCCGCACCGGCCTCGCCGACATCGTCAACGAGGTCGCCGGTGTCCCGGCCGAGGAGGTCCAGCTCGAGAAGAACTTCGTGGACGACCTCGACGTGGACTCCCTGTCGATGGTCGAGGTCGTCGTCGCCGCCGAGGAGAAGTTCGGCGTCTCGATCCCCGACGACGACGTCCGCGGCCTGAAGACGGTGGGCGACGCGGTGTCGTTCATCGAGCGCGCCGCCGTCTGACTGCCCCGCGACCGGCCCCGATCCCCGACCGACCCGATCACAGACCGAGCGACCGAGGAGCCCCACACCCCATGACCAGCGCCGCCAGCCCCGTCCGCACCCGTGTCGTCGTCACCGGCCTGGGGGCGACCACCCCCGTCGGCGGCACCGTCGGGGAGACCTGGGAGGCACTGCTGGCGGGCCGGTCCGGGATCCGGGCGCTGACCGAGGACTGGGCCGCGACGCTGCCGGTGCGGTTCGCCGGCCGGGCCGCGGTGGAGCCGACCGAGGTCCTCACCCGCGTCGAGGCGCGACGCCTGGACCGGAACGAGCAGTTTGCCCTCGTCGCGGCGCGCGAGGCCTGGCGCGACGCCGGGTTCACCACCAAGGCCGGCGAACCCGTCGACGGCGACGCCGGTCCCGGGCTGGACCCGGACCGGGTCGCGGTCGTCGTGGGCACCGGCATCGGCGGCTGCATCACCCTGATGGACTCCTACGACGTCCTCACCGAGAAGGGCGCGCGCCGGGTCTCGCCCTACACCGTCCCGATGCTCATGCCCAACGGGGCCGCCGGCTGGGTGAGCCTTGAGCTGGGTGCCCGGGCCGGCGTCCACTCGCCCGTGTCGGCGTGCGCCTCCGGCAACGAGGCGCTGAGCTGGGCGCTGGACCTGCTCCGGTCCGGACGGGCCGACGTGGTCGTCGCCGGGGGCACCGAGGCGGCGATCCACCCCCTGCCGATCGCCGCGTTCGCCGCGATGACGGCGCTGTCGACCCGCAACGACGACCCGGCGTCGGCGTCGCGCCCGTACGACACCTCCCGCGACGGGTTCGTCCTCGGCGAGGGCGCCGGGATCCTGGTGCTGGAGACCGAGCAGCACGCCGCCGCCCGGGGCGCGCGGGTCTACGCGGAGCTGGCCGGGTCCGGCTCCAGTGCCGACGCCCACCACATCGCCCAGCCCGACCCGACCGGGTCCGGCGCGCGGCGGGCGATGCAGCTGGCGGTGCTCGACGGCCGCCTCGAGCCCGACGAGATCCGGCACATCAACGCCCACGCCACCTCGACCCCGCAGGGCGACGTCGCCGAGTCACTGGCCATCGGCGCGGTGCTCGGCTCGGCCACGGCCGGGGCCGTGGTCAGCGCCACCAAGTCGATGACGGGGCACCTGCTCGGCGCGACGGGTGCGGTCGAGGCGATCGCGACGGTGCTGGCCCTGCACACCCGGACGGCGCCGCCGACGGTGAACCTCGTCGACCTCGACGACGCCGTCACCCTCGACGTCGCCGCGACGGCCCGCCCGCTGCCCGCCGGGCCGATCGCCGCCCTGAACAACAGCTTCGGTTTCGGTGGGGCGAACGTCGCCGTCGCCTTCCGTTCGGTCTGACCGGAGTCCGCCCAGCCAGGTGCCGGCCGGACGGTCGGGCCCGCGCCGGTAACCTCGGCCCATGGACTACCGCCAGCTGGGCCGGTCGGGACTCAAGGTCTCGACGATCACGATGGGCACCATGGGCTTCGGAGGGGGCGGCAAGTTCGCGGCCGTCGGCACGACCGGGGTCCAGGAGGCGCGGCAGCAGGTGGACATGTGCCTGGACGCCGGGGTCAACCTCGTCGACACCGCGGACGTCTACTCGGCGGGACTGAGCGAAGAGATCGTCGGGGAGGTCCTCGAGGGCCGGTACGACAGGACGCTGATCGCCACCAAGGCCCGTTTCGCCTCCGGTGACGGGCCGAACGACGCCGGACTGTCCCGGCACCACCTGATCCGCGCGTGCGAGGCCAGCCTCAAGCGCCTGCGCACCGACCACATCGACCTCTACCAGGTGCACCAGATCGACGGCCTCACCCCGATCGACGAGACGCTGTCGGCGCTGGACCACCTGATCAGCTCCGGCAAGGTCCGCTACGTCGGCGCGTCGAACTTCAGCGGCTGGCGCCTGGCCAAGGCGCTCGGCGTCGCGGAGGCACACCACCACGTCGCCTACGTCAGCCAGCAGATCTACTACTCCCTGCAGGAGCGCAGCGCCGAGTACGAGTTGGTGCCGCTGTCCATCGACTCGGGACTGGGCATCCTGGTCTGGTCCCCGCTCGCCGGCGGTCTGCTGTCAGGGAAGTACCGGCGCGGGGTGCAGGCGCCGGCCGGGTCCCGGCACCTCACCGACTGGTCCGAGCCGCCCGTCTACGACCAGGACAAGCTGTACGACACCATCGAGGTGCTCGTCGAGATCGCGCAGGCGCACGGCGTCTCGGCAGCACAGGTCGCCCTCGCGTGGGTCCTCGCCCGCCCGGGCATCACCTCGCTGGTCATCGGTGCACGGACGTCGGAGCAGCTGGGCGACGACCTCGCCGCGGCCGAGCTGACGCTGACCGCCGAGGAGGTCGACCGGCTCGAGGTGGTCAGCCGGCCGCCCCTGATCTACCCGTACTGGCACCAGGCCGCGAGCGCGTCGGACCGCCTCGCCCCGGCGGACCTGTCACTGCTCGGCCGCCACCTCGACCCGGTCGGCTGAGCCCGACGCCCGACGGCACCACACCGGGGACCGACCCCCGGTCCGGCGGCTCGAGCCGGACCGACGGTCCCCTGCTGTCCCGGCCTGCTGTCCCGGCCGGATCATCCGACGCGGTGCAGCCAGCGGACGGCGGCACCGTCACCCGCGTGCCGGTAGGGCTCGAGCTGGGCGTCCCACGGTGAGCCGAGCAGCGCCTCGAGCTCCTCACGCAGCCCGACGGGGTCCGCCGCTATCGCGATGTCCCCGCCGGCGACCCGCAGCGCCGCCCGGATCCGGTCCTCCGACACCACGATGTCCCCGTGCGCGGAGGTCATCGCGTGGAAGATCCCGAGGTCCGGGGTGTAGGAGTAGCGCGCGCCCTCGACCAGCGCCGTCGCGTCCTCGGTCGCCTCGAAACGGAGCCGGTCCCAGCCGCGAAGGGCCGAGGCGAGCCGCCCCGCGGTACCGGGTGCGCCCTGCCAGCTGTACTCGGCGCGGTAGGTCCCGGCCTCGGCGGGCTGAGGACTCCAGGTCAGGCTCACCGGCTGGCCGAGCACACCGGCCGCCGCCCACTCCACGTGCGGGCACACCGCTGAGCACGCCGAGTGCACGAAGAGCACACCGCGTGCCTGCTGCGCAGTTGTCATCGTCGCTCTCCTGGGTCAGGTCGGGGGATCGCCTTCCCCAGCGCCCCGGTCCCACCCAGTCGAGTCGTCTCAGCTCATTGCACAGATGCCGCTCATTGCACAGATGCCGCCCGTTGCACGGATGCTGCTGTCACGGGATGTTGCCTGCTCACGGATGCCGCACCGACTCGGGGCGACGCCGACAGTCTGCCCCACCGGTCCCGTCGGCACCACGGGTCACGTGCGCGCTGGGCGGGCTCGCTGCGGCCAGCCGGGTGTCGTCGCTCCGCTCAACTCAGCCGGGAGAACCACGCAAGGCTGAGCCCGGCGCCGGCCAGGGCGGCGACGAGCGCGACGCCGACGAGGCGGTCGGTGATCTCCCGTAGTTCGAGGCGGGTCCCGACCGACCGGCCGATGTCGGCGTACGCGCGTCCCAGCTGGCCGGCGTCCCGCGCCGTGTAGGCGGCACCCGCGGTCGCGTCCGCGAGGGCCCGCAGTTCCGCCTCGTCCGGCGGTACCGGGATGAGCTGGCCGCCGAGCGCGACGGTCCCCTGCGGCGTCCCGAAGGCGATCGTCGAGACCGGGACCCCGTCGGCGCGCGCCCGTTCCGCGGCCTGGGAGGTCGGCCGCCCGACGTTGGTGCCGCCGTCGGACAGCAGCACGATCCGCCGCGGCGGGACGTCCTGGGCGCCGGGGTCGGGCGACGACCCCGGCCCGGGGGAAGCGGTGCGGCCCGGCGCCCCCACCACCGCGGCGTCGGCCGAGGCCAGTGCCGTGTACACGGCCTCCCCGATCGCGGTGGACTGCGCGAGCCGGCTGTCGTCCACGGCCGCGCCGAACTGCGCCCGGTCGGTGGTCGGGGCCAACGCCACCGTGGCCGTCCCGGCGAAGGTGACCAGGCCGACCTGGAAGGACGCGGGGAGGCCGGCGGCGAAGGCGCGCGCCGCAGCCCGGGCCGCGGTGATGCGGTCCGGGTCCACGTCGGTGGCCAGCATCGACGGCGACACGTCGACGACCACGACCACGACCGCCCGGGCCCGCGGCACCCGCACCGCACCCTCGGGCCGGGCGAAGGAGAACACCAGCAGGACGAGGGGCAACAGCGACACCAGCGCCGCCAGGGTGCGTCGCCACGGCCGGGCCCTGGGCAGCACCGACTCCAGCATCGGCAGGGCCGCGAACCGGACCGCGGCCCGCCGGCGGTGGCGCAGGGCCAGCGCGTAGGCCGCCACCAGGACGGGGACCACCAGGAGCAGCCACAGCCGGTCCGGTGCCTGGAAGCTCACGCGCGCACCCTTCGGGGCACCGCGCTGGGTCGGCGCAGCGACCGGACGAACCGTGTCGTGTCCAGGACCCAGTCCCGGTCGGTCCGCAGCACCAGGTGGGCGGCCCCGGCTCGCCGGACGGCAGCCCGCACGTCGGCGCGGCGCCGGTCCACCGCGGCGGAGTACCGCGCGCGCAGGCGGGCGTCCCCGGTGTCGACTTCGCGCCGTCGCCCCGTCTCCGGGTCGACCAGCCAGATCCGCCCCACCGACGGGAGCTCCAGCTCCCGAGGGTCCAGCACCTCGACGGCCACGACGCGATGGCGGGCGGCGAGGGCCCGCAGCGGCCGACCCCAGGCGGTCTCGGTCACCGGCCGGCCGGGGACGGGGTGGAAGTCGCTGACGACCACGCGCAGGCCCCGACGGCGCTGACCGGCGTCGAGAGCAGCGATCCCCGAGGCCAGTCGGTCCCCCGACGGGTCGGGGCGGGACGGCACGGACGCACTGCCCGGGGGCGCTGCCCGGGCGATGTGACGTTCCTCGTCGGGTCCCCCGCCGTGACGGTGGCCCCACCACCGGCGGGATCGCGCCGGGCCGCCCGTGGGGTCCGCTCCGGTGTCGGCCGGCGTGGCCAGCACGGACCGGAGCATCGCGTGCAGCGCCAGGCGACCCGTCCGCGCCGGCCACCACCGCACCTCCCCGGCGGTCACCAGGTACCCCCCGACGCGGTCCGCGGGCCCCCCGGCCAGCGTCCCCAGCCCGGCGACGGCGGCGACCGCCAGGTGGCGCTTCTCCAGGCTGGTCGTCCCGAACGCCATGCTCGGGGTCGCATCGAGCAGGAACCAGCTGGACAGCTCCCGATCGGCGACGCTGTCCCGGACGTGCGGCGCGTTCGTCCGGGCGGTCACCGCCCAGTCCATCGCGCGGACGTCGTCCTCGCCGGGCCGGTACAGCCGGGCCTCGCCGCTCTCCCGGCCCGACCCGGGGGTGAGACCCAGGTGGTCGCCGTGCAGGAAACCGTCTGTCCGCCGGCCGGCCGCGAGCTCCAGTCGGCGCACGGCGTCGGGCGGCAGCAACTCGTCGAGCTGTGGCCCCCCGGCGCTCGCGGTCACCCGGCCGGAGACAGCCGTCACCGTTCGGACCCCCGCCGTCCCGCCCGGGCGCTGTCCTCCGGGTCGCCGTCCCGGTCGGGGTCCGACTGGCCGACGGCGCCGCTGTCGTCGCGGCCCCCGGGCCACACGGGACGGGGCGGGGGGACGCGCGCGACCACCTCGGCCACCACCGCGCGCGGGTCGACCCCGTCGGCCAGCGCGTCGAAGGTCAGCAGCAGGCGGTGCGCCATGACGTCCCCGGCGAGGGCGGCGATCTCCTCCGGCAGCACGTAGTCCCGGCCCCGGAGCAACGCGAGCGCGCGAGCGGCGGCGATGAGCCCCAGGGTCGCCCGCGGGCTGGCGCCGACCGTGACAGCCGCGGTCGCCGGGATCTCCCGCGTCTCGGGGGGACCGGTCGCTCGGGTCGCCACCACCAGCCGGACCGCGTAGTCGGCGACCAGCGGGTGCACGAAGACCCGGTCCGCTGCGGCCTGCAGCGCCACGATCCGCGCGGGGTCCAGGACCGGCCGGGCCGTCGGCGGGTCCACGCTCATCCGCGCCAGGATCTCCACCTCCTCGACCGCCGTCGGGAGGCCGACGTCGACCTTGAGCAGGAACCTGTCCCGCTGCGCCTCGGGGAGGGCGAACACCCCTTCGCTCTCCACCGGGTTCTGGGTGGCCACGACCGTGAACGGCCGAGGCACCGGGTAGGTGACCCCGGCGATCGACACCTGGTTCTCCGCCATCAGCTCGAGCATCGCGCTCTGCACCTTCGCCGGGGCGCGGTTGACCTCGTCGGCGAGGACGAACTGGACGAAGACCGGCCCGAGCTCGACCTCGAAACCCCCGGTCGACTGCCGGTACACCCGCGTGCCGACGATGTCGCTGGGCACCAGGTCAGGGGTGAACTGCAGCCGCGCGAAGCTGCCGCCGCAGACGGTGGCCAGCGACCGGACCGCGAGCGTCTTGGCGACCCCGGGCACCCCTTCGAGCAGGCAGTGCCCCCGTGCCAGCACCGTCACGACCAGACGCTCGACCATCTCGTGCTGGCCGACGATGACCCGTTGGACCTCGGCGACCGCGGCCCGCAGCAGGTCGCCCTCGGGGACGAAGGCCGGGACGGGCCGCTCGACGGCGGGCTGGGTGAGGACGTGTCCGGCGGGCTGGTCGGGGTCGGTCGCGGCGGTCACAGCGCCATTCCAGCAGGGGAACGTGCCGCGTGACGGGGTCCCACGTCGGTCGGTCCCGGGCGCGACCTGGCCGAGAGGTCGGCGGCCCCCATCGCTGCGCCTAGCGTGACCCGGGAAGCCAGACGACCGCCCGCGAACTCCCGGAGGAACCACCCGTGGCCTTCACAGTCCCGCCCCTGCCCTACGCTGGCGACGCCCTCGCCCCGTACATCGATGCGACGACGATGCAGATCCACCACGACAAGCACCACCAGGCCTACGTCGACAAGCTCAACGGGGCGGTCACCGGCACCGCCCTGGAGTCGATGTCGGTCGAGGAGATCGTCGCCAACCTCGCCGCGGTCCCCGCCGACGTCGCGAAGGTCGTCCGGGACAACGGTGGCGGCCACGCGAACCACAGCATGTTCTGGGAGTCGATGGCCCCGAAGGGCTCCGACGGCACGACGCTGACGGGTCCGCTGCAGAGCGAGATCACCGCCGCCTTCGGCAGCTTCGAGCAGTTCACCACGACCTTCGAGGCGGCCGGTGTCGCGCAGTTCGGGTCCGGATGGGCCTGGCTGGTGCTCGACGGCGGCAAGCTCGGCGTCGTCTCGACGCCCAACCAGGACACGCCCCTGTCCGAGGGGAAGGTCCCGCTGCTCGGCAACGACGTCTGGGAGCACGCCTACTACCTGACCTACCAGAACCGTCGGCCCGAGTACCTCAAGGCCTGGTGGAACATCGTCAACTGGGGCAAGGTCGGCGAGCGTTTCGCTGCCGCACACAGCTGAGCCCCCAGGCCAGACAGCCGAGCTGGACCACGGCGCGCCGCCGGCCCTCACCGGCCGGCGGTGCGTCGTTCCCGTGTGTGCCGCAGCCACAGCAGCCCGACGACCGGGAGGACCAGCGGCACGTAGCCGTACCCGGCCCCGAAACCCGACCAGACGGTCTGGTCCGGGAAGGCACCCGCGTCGCTGAGGGTGGCGACGCCGACGGCGAGCACCCCGACCAGTTCCACCGAACACGACACCGCCGCCACCCGCCGGGACACGACGCTGCCCCGTGACAGCCCGACGGTCGCGACGACGTAGACGACGGCCGCGAGCGCCGACAGCAGGTAGGCCACGGGCGCCTCGCCGAACCGGGTGGAGATCTGGAACGCGGCCCGCGCCGTCGCGGCGAGCGCGAACACCGCGTAGACGGCGACCAGAAGCCGACCGAAGCCGCGCCGCGTCCCAGGTGCCCCGGCGTTCGTGCTCAGCTCAGGCACCGGTCGTCCAGACCGACTGCAGCCGGACCACGAGCACGGGGACCACCAGGCAGGCCGCGGCGACGACGCCCGGGCCCCACCGGCTGTGCTCGAGCAACCCCCAGAGCAGACCGGCAGGCAGCACCAGCAGCGCGGTGAGCAGGTACCCGACGAACACCGCGGCCGAGACGGCCCGATCGGTCCTCGCGAGTTCGACGAAACCGACGAGCGTCTGGGCCAGGAGTGCCACCTCGACCACTCCGGTCGCGACCAACAGGGGGACGTCGGTGAGCCGGTCACGGATCACCAGCCAGACCGCGTAGGCGGCCGCCGCGAGGGCGAGGACGACCACGACGGTCGGCAGGACCGGGACCACCGAACGCACCTCCCCGTCGGACTCGCGTCCACATCCGTCCACCGGACTCGTCGTCCCCCACGGGACCACTGCCGGCCCATCCTCCCGCCCGGCCTGGCACGCTCGGCGCGTGCCCCGCCATCGCCCACCCGCGCTGAGAACAGCCGGTGTCCTGGCTGCCGTCCTGACCGTCGTGCCGGCCGTCGCCGGCTGCACGGGGGGCTCGGCGAGCACGACCCCGGCCGCGGCGACATCCCCCGCGACCCCCACCACCCCCACCGCTCCCACCGCCCCCGCCCTCGCCGCTGGACCGCCGGGGACCCCGCCGGCGGTCGCCTCGACCCCGGCTGCCGCGCCGCTGTTGCCGACCGCGGACACCAGCCCGCCGGCGACCGCACCCGGCACGGGCGGACCGGTGACGAGCGGACCGGTGACGAGCGGGCCGGTGACGAGCGGGCCGGTGACGACGCCGGCCGCCACCGCCCCCGGGCCGACGGCACCGGTGCCCACGACGTCCGCGGCCCGTATCGCGACGCCGCCACCGCCGCCGCCCGGGTTGACGCCGGTCCCGTCCGTCGCAGTGACGACGGCGCCCCCCGTCGCGCCCACGGCCACCGCGACCGCGTCCTCGGCCGCCGGACGGGTGCTGATCGACATCTCCTCGGTGACGTCGGTGAAGAGCGCCGGGCAGGGCCCCGGGGAGATCGTCGGCCAACCGGCGATCGCGGTGACCCTCGCGGTCCGCAACGACACCCGGACGCCCCTGGACCTGGGGCGGATCTCGGTGACGGCCGCCTACGGCGCCGCGGCGACCCCGGCCGTCGGCTCCTCCGGCCCCCCGTCGAAACCGTTCGCCGGGACGCTGCGGCCGGGCGCGAGGGGCAGCGGTGTGGTCGTCTTCCGCATCCCGGTGGACCAACGGGGCCGGGTCGACCTGTCCGTGGACTACCTCGCCGGCGCGCCGGTCGTCCTGTTCCGCGGCCGCGTCGGCTGACCGGCGCGGCCCACGGGTCCCGCGACCCGCCGGTCCGGACCCCTCCGCCGGACCGATCGCGCAAGATCACCCCGTGACCACCCCAGGGCGACAGACCAGTACCCGACACCGGCGGCGCCCGTTCGCCGCGACCCTCGCGGTGCTCGGAACCCTGGTCCCGGGAGTCGTCGTCCCCGGACTCGTCGTGCCCGGACTCGTCGTCGCAACGGCCGGTGTCGCCCGAGCGGACAGCGCGCCACCGATCGTCGCCCCCGCGACGCCGGTCAGCGTCACCGCCGACCCGCTCCCGACGGTGCAGATCGACGGCGTGGTCTGGGCCCAGGTGACGGTCGGCAACACCGTCTACGCGACGGGTGAGTTCACGACCGCACGGCCGGCCGGGGCCGCACCGGGGACCCAGGGGACGAGGCGGTCCAACCTGCTGGCCTACGACATCCGCACCGGAGTGCTGATCGGTTCGTTCGCCCACGGCCTCGACGCAGCCGGGCGGTCGATCACCGCCTCCCCCGACGGGACGCGTGTCTACGTGGGCGGGGACTTCACCCACGTCGACGGGATCGTCCGCGGTCGGATCGCAGCCTTCGACACCGCCACGGGCGCCCTCGTCCCGTCGTTCCACCCCGACGTCCGCAACACGGTGGGGGCCCTCGCCGCCAGCGACTCCACCGTCTACGCCGGCGGCTCCTTCACCTCTGTCGGCGGGACCGCCCGCACCCGGCTCGCGGCCATGTCGGCATCGTCCGGAGCCCTGCTCAGCTGGGCGCCCGCGGCGCAGGACCACACGGTGACCGCCCTGCTGCTCTCTCCGGACCACACCCGGGTGGTCGCCGGCGGCAACTTCCCGAAGATCGGGACGACGACCGTCAACGGCTCGGCCTCCCTGGGCGCCACGACCGGGGCGCTGCTCCCCTGGGCGGTGAACCAGAAGGTGAAGAACTTCGGCGCGAACGCCGGGATCACCAGTCTGCGGACCGACGGAAAACTGGTCTACGGCACTGCCTACAGCTACGTCCGCACCGGCAACCAGGGCAGGGGCAACCTGGAGGGCTCCTTCGCCGCCGACCCGTCGACCGGCCGGATCGTCTGGCTGGAGGACTGCCACGGCGACTCCTACGACACGGTTGCCCTCGGCGGCGTCGTCTACCTCGCCGGTCACCCCTACTTCTGCGGGAACGTGGGCGGGTTCCCGGACACCTACCCCAACCGCGTCAACCGCCGCGCGATCGCGTTCAGCGCGGCCGCCACCGGAACCGTGGCCACGAACACCCACGACACGGACACGTCCACCAACTGGGGTGGCCTGCCGGCACCGACCCTGCAGACCTGGTACCCGGTGCTGGCGGCCGGCGCGGTCACCCACCAGAGCCAGGCCGCCTGGTCGACCACCGGGAACAGCCGGTACGTCGCCTTCGGCGGGGAGTTCCCGAAGGTCAACAACATCGGCCAGCAGGGCCTGGTGCGGTTCGCGCTGCCCGCGGACGCCCCGAACCGGAGGGGTCCTGCGGCCAGTGCCCTGCTCACCCCGTCCGTGCGCTCGGACAACCGCGGCACGGCGCGCGTCACCTGGACGACCACATCGGACCCGGACAACGCCTCACTCACCTATCAGGTGGTCAGGGACGGCACCGCCACCCCGTGGCGCACCGTGACCGTGCCCAGCTCCGACTGGGCCCCGCGCACCCTCGGCGCCACCGACACGGGCCTGGTCCCGGGCAGCACCCACCGGTACCGGGTCCGGGTCCGGGACCCGTTCGGCAACGGCCAGTCCAGCCCGTCGACATCGGTCACCGTCTCGGGCACGCCGCTGAGCGCCTACGCCCGGTCGGTCCTGGGCGACGGCGCGGGAGATCTGTGGCGGCTCGGTGAGACGTCCGGCAGCGTCGCGTACGACACGGCCGGGTACGCGGACCTGACCGTCGGCAGCGGGGTCACCCGTGGTAGCACCAGCGCGGTGGGTGGTAGCGGTGGCAGCTCCGACGGCGCGAGCACCTTCGACGGGACGACGTCCGGCACCGCCGGGGCCTCGCCGGCAGCTCTGGCGGGCTCCACCCCCGCCGTCTCGGTGGAGGCCTGGTTCCGGACGAGGTCCACCCGTGGCGGGAAGATCGTCGGCTTCGGGAACGCGTCAACGGGCGCGAGCACCCAGTACGACCGGAGCCTGTACGTCGACGCCGCCGGCAAGCTCCGGTTCGGCGTCTTCACCGGTACGACGAGGACGGTGGTGAGCCCGTCGACCTACACCGACGGGTCGTGGCACCACGTCGTCGGCACGCTGGGCGCGGGGGGGCTGGCGCTGTTCGTGGACGGCCGGGAGGTCGCACGGGATCCAGCCGTCACCGGGTCCACCCCGATGACCGGTGTGTGGCGGATCGGTGGGGACTCCCTCGACTACTGGCCGGCACGGCCTGCGAGCGACGACCTCGCCGGGAGCATCGACGAGGTGGCCGTGTACCCGACGGCGCTGAGCGCCGCGACCGTCGCAGCCCACGTCCGGGCAGCCGGCCGCACCCCGGCGGCCGCGAGCCGGTGACGATCGACGGCGGTCGGCGTGGGAGCGCCTGACAGCTCGTCTCGGTGCGTCACCGTCGAAGGCCGGACCGTCCACAGTCCGTCGCTATCTGTTGGCACCGGGGGGTGCTGCCCTACGCTCAGTGACACCCCCCGTTGCCCCAGGAGTGTCGATGACTGTCCGTGAGCTCCGTCCCGTCCGCCGGGTCGCCCGCCCGGTGGCGGCGTTCGCCGCGGTGCTGGTCGCCATTGCCGCGGAGGGCGTGTCCAGCGGTACCGGTGTGGCCATGGCGGACACGGCGCCGCCGCCGGCGACGTCCTCGACCGCGACGCCGACCCCGGCGACCGTGAGCGCCGACGGCCTCCCGACCGTGCAGGTCAACGGCGTCGTCTGGTCCCAGGTGACCGTCGGCACCACGGTCTACGCGACGGGCTCGTTCACCTCGGCGCGCCCCGCCGGTGCGGCCGCCGGCACGAACGAGACGCCGCGGGGCAACCTGATCGCCTACGACATCCGCACCGGGGTGATGACCTCCTTCTCCCATGCGCTCAACGCGCAGGGCAGGACGATCACCGCCAGCCCCGACGGCACCCGCGTGTACGTGGGCGGGGAGTTCACCACCGTCGACGGCCAGCCCCGCAACCGGATCGCCGCGTTCGACACCTCCACCGGCAGCCTGGTCACCTCCTTCGCACCGAACCTGAACGGGAGGGTCGCCGCCCTCACCGTCACGAACGCGACCGTCTACGCGGCGGGGACGTTCACCACCGCCAGCGGCGTCGCCCGCAAGGGCTTCACGGCGGTCGCGGCAGCGAACGGAGCGGTGCTCTCGTGGGCTCCGACGGCCGACGACGGGACACCGTCCGCGATGGTCCTCACCCCGGACCAGAGCCGCGTCATCGTCGCCGGTGCGTTCACCAGGCTGACCGGTGCCGCGGCCTACGGCCTGGCGGCGGTCGACGCGACATCCGGTGCGACGCTCCCCTGGGCGGTCACCGCGAAGGTCCGCAACGCCGGTACCTCCGCCGGGATCACCAGCCTGCACACCGACGGGAAGCTGATCTACGGCACCGGGTACGTCTACGGGGCCGGCGGGAACCTCGAGGGCGCCTTCGCGGCGGACCCGACCAGCGGCCAGCTCCAGTTCCTCGAGGACTGCCACGGTGACTCCTACGACACGTTCGCCAGCAGCGACGTCCTGTACGTGGTCAGCCACTCCCACGCCTGCAGCACCGTCGGAGCCTTCCCCGAGACGCCCACCCGCTCCTTCCACCGGGCGACCGCGTACACCCGGTACGCCACCGGCACCGTCGGGCACAACGCGATCAGTGGCTACACCGACTGGTACGGCAACCCCGCCCCCACGCAGCTGACCTGGTACCCGGCACTGGACGTCGGCACCGCCACCGGCCAGTCCCAGGCCGCGTGGTCCGCGACCGGCACCAGCTCCTACGTCGCGCTCGGCGGGGAGTTCCCCAAGGTCAACAACATCGCCCAGCAGGGTCTGGTGCGCTTCGCGGTCGCCGCGTCCGCCCCGAACAAGGTCGGACCGGACTACAACCCGACCGCGCTGACCGCGACCGCGGTCTCCCAGTCGCCGGGAACCGTGCGCGTCACCTGGCGCACCGACACCGACCGCGACAACGCCAAGCTCACGTACACGGTCGTGCGGGACGGTCAGACCGCGACCCCGGTCTCCACCACGACCGACACGTCGACGTTCTGGGCGCCGCGGACCCTCGGATTCGTCGACACCGGACTCGCCGCGGGGAGCAGCCACACCTATCGCGTCTACGTCACCGACCCGTTCGGCAACAGGACCAACGGGAACCTGACCACCGTCACCGTGAGCTCGGCCGCCGTGACGCCCTACACCACGGCGGTCCTGGCCGACAGTCCGAGCCGGTACTGGCGGCTCGGGGAGCCCGCGGGCCCCGCCGCGTACGACCGGGCCGGCTACGACGACCTGCTGCTCGCGGCCGGGACGACCCGCGCCGTCACCGGCGCCCTCGCCAACGACCCGGACACCGCGACCCGCTTCGCCGGAACGGCAACCGGCACATCGGCCGACACGACCGCCTCGGCCGCTCCGACCACCTTCACCACCGAAGCGTGGTTCCGCACGACCTCCACCGCGGGCGGCACCGTCATCGGCTTCGGGTCCGCCGCGGCCGGGAACAGCCCCAGCCGCGACCGGACCGTCTACCTCGACAACGCCGGGCACGTGCTGTTCGGCGTGTACGACGGCACCGTCCGGTCGATCTCCAGCGCGGCCGCCTACAACGACGGCCAGTGGCACCACGTGGCCGCCAGCCTCTCCCCCGCCGGGACCGCCCTCTACGTCGACGGGACCCGGGTCGCCCGCGACTCCACCGCCACCCGGGCCATCGTCTACCCGGGCTACTGGCGCGTCGGCGGGGAGAACCTGTCCGGTTGGCCCTCGCAGCCGACCAGCAACGACCTGGCCGGTGACATCGACGAGGTGGCCGTCTACCCGGGGCCCCTGACGCCTGCCCGGGTCGCCGCCCACGTGACCGCCGCCGGGAAGACCCCGGCCGCCGCGCCCACCACCGCCGACGGCTACGGCCGGGCGGTCCTGACCGACGACCCGGACCAGTTCTGGCGCCTGGACGACGCGACCGGGACGACGGCCGCGGACGCGTCCGCGTCGAACGCCCCGGGCACCTTCAGCGGTGGTGTCACCCGGCGGGTCACCAGCCCGGTCACCGGCGGTACCCCCGCGGGGACCGCCGTGACGACCAACGGCACCGACGGCCTGGTCACCTCCCAGCGGAAGGTCTCCAACCCGACCACGTTCTCCCTCGAGGGCTGGTTCGCCACGACCTCCACCACCGGCGGCAAGCTCATCGGGCTGGGCGACCAGGCGACGGGGCTGTCGGGTGCCCACGACCGTCAGGTCCAGCTGACCAGCACCGGGCAGCTGTCGTTCGGGACCAACACCACCCGGCAGAACGTCCTCACCTCACCGGGCCGCTACAACGACGGCGCATGGCACCAGGTGGTGGCGACCCTCGGCAGCGGCGGGATGGCCCTCTACGTGGACGGCGCGCTCGTCGGCACCAACCCGGCCGTCGGTGCCCAGAACTTCAGCGGGTACTGGCGCGTCGGTGGGGACAGGACGTGGACCGGCGCCACCAGCAACTACCTGGCCGCCTCGATCGACGAGGTCGCCGTGTACCCGACGGCACTGTCCGCCGCCCGGGTCGCCGCCCACTACCGCGCGTCCCCCGTCTCGGTCGCCCAGACACCGGTGAACAGGGCCCCGACGGCGGCGTTCACCACGACCCCGACGGACCTGGAGGTCGCCTTCGACGGCACGACCTCCGCGGACCCGGACGGCACCGTGACCAGGTACGCCTGGGACTTCGGGGACCACACCACCGGGACCGGCGCCACCCCGTCCCACACCTACGCCGCCGGCGGCACCTACACCGCCGTCCTGACGGTCACCGACGACCGCGGGGCCACCGCCACGGCCACCCACCAGGTCACGGTCGTCGATCCGACCGCAGGGTTCACCGCCCGTGACCGGTTCGCGCGTACCACGACGAACGGCCTCGGGACGGCGGACCTGGGCGGTCCCTGGATGCTCGGCTACGGATCGGCCTCGTCGCTGTCCGTCACCAGGGGGACGGCGTCGCTCGTGATGCCCGCTCCCGGTGTGACGACCGGGGCCTACCTCAGCGGTGGTGCCACCACGGCGGCCGACACGTCCGTGGTGCTCACGACGGACCGGAAGACCGACCAGAACGTGTTCACGACCGTCATCGGCCGTCGTGTCGCCAAGAACGCGGAGTACCGCGGGAAGGTGAAGCTCACCCCGGCCGGTGGAGTCGTGGTGAGCCTGACCAAGCTCCCCGGGACCGCGACCGAGACGGTCCTGGTGAAGGACACCACGCTGTCCGGGGTGAGCTGGGCACCCGGGTCCCCGCTGGCGGTGCGCCTGAGGGCGACGGGGACCAACCCGACCACGCTCGCCCTCAAGGTCTGGCCGGCCGGCACCGCGGAGCCGACCGCCTGGTCCCTGGCCGCCACCGACGCCGACCCCGCGCTCCAGGCGGCCGGGACCGTCGGACTGACGACCTACCTGTCCGGCACCGCGGCGACCTACCCGGTGTCGATGCTCGCCCGGGACCTGGCGGTCCGTCCGAGCGCATGAGTCCAGCTCACACTGAGGGTCACGACGGGGCCTCTCAGCTCGGCTGTGGTGACGATCCGCGGCCGTTGTCCACCGATCTGCGGCGAGCCGTCCCCTCCTGAGCCGCTTCCGTTTACTCTCTGTGACATCGCCCATCCGTTGTCTGGAGACCGCATGTCCTACCGCCGCTCCGTCGCACTGCGTCGCTTCATCGCCGCGGCCTCCTCCCTCGTGGTGGTCGCCCCTGCGCTGGTCGGCGCCGCGCTCCTCGGCGCCGTGCTCGTCGGGGCTGCCGTCACGGTCGGCCCGGCGGCCGCACCGGCCGCTGCCGCCACCAGGACCGCGGACACGGCCCCGGCAGCGCTGCCACGGACCGTCAGCGCCGACGTGCTGCCGACGGTCCAGGTCAACGGCGTCGTCTGGTCCCAGGTGACGGTGGGGACCACGGTGTACGCGACGGGCAACTTCAGCTCCGCGCGGCCGGCCGGTGCGAAGGCCGGCGTGAGCGAGACGGCGCGCGGGAACCTGCTCGCGTACGACATCCGCACCGGGAACCTGATCACCGGCTTCGCCCACGCGCTGAACGCTCAGGGCGTGTCCCTGGCCGCCTCGCCGGACGGCCGACGCGTCTACGTCTCCGGGGACTTCACGACGGTCGACGGCACCCCCCGCAACCGCCTCGCGGCATTCGACACCGCAACGGGTGCGCTGGTGGCCGGCTTCGCGCCGAACTTCGGGTCGAAGGTCAGTGCGGTGACCGCCTCGAACTCCGCCGTCTACGCCGGCGGCATCTTCACCACCGTCAACGGCGTCGCCCGCAGCCGCGCCGGCGCCGTCTCGGCGACCACCGGTGCGACGCTGAGCTGGGCCCCTGCGGTCGGTGACGGCCGCGTCAACGCGATCGTCCTCACCCCCGAGGCCAGCCGCGTCGTGCTGGGCGGCTCGTTCACGACCGTCAACTCCCAGGCTGCCTACGGACTGGCGGCGACCGACTCGACCACCGGCGAGCTGAAGCCGTGGGCCGCCGGTGCCCTGGTCCGCAACGCGGGCGCCAACGCCGCGATCCTCAGCCTCAAGACCGACGGCCGGTACGTCCTGGGCGTCGGGTACGTCTACGGCGCCGGCGGCAACCTGGAGGGGGCGTTCGCGGCCGAGCCGGTGTCCGGCGACATCGCCTGGCTCCAGGACTGCCACGGCGACTCCTACGACGTCTTCGGCAACGGGCAGATCGCCTACGTCACCGGTCACGAGCACGCCTGCAACGCGGTCCCGGGCGGCTTCCCACAGACGGACCCGTGGAGCTACCACCGCGCCGCCGCGTTCACGAACTACGCGACCGGAACGCTCGCGCACAACCCGATCGGCGGGTACTACGACTTCGCCGGCACGCCCGCCCCGACGCAACTGAACTGGTACCCCGACCTCGCGGTCGGGAAGGTCACCGGACAGAGCCAGGCGGCATGGTCCGCGACCGGGAACGCCGACTACATCGCCGTCGGCGGGGAGTTCCCCGCCGTCAACAACGTCGCCCAGGCGGGCCTGGCCCGATTCGCGGTGCGCTCGATCGCCCCGAACAAGGTCGGGCCGGTCAACGCCGCGACGCTGAAGCCGGGCACCGTCTCGAACGCGGCCGGCTCGGTGCGGGTCGCGTGGACCGCGACCTCCGACGCGGACGACCAGACGCTCACCTACTCGGTCGTCCGCGACAGCAACACCGCCGCGCCCGCCTACACGACCACGGTGACCGCGCCGTTCTTCGACCTGCCGCGGATCGGCTTCACCGACACCGGCCTGACGCCGGGCAGCACCCACACCTACCGGGTCCTCGTCAGGGACGCGTCGGGAAACGCCGTCTCCGGCGCCACGACCACCGCGACCGTGTCCACGGCGGCGCCCAGCCCGTACGCGCAGCGGGTACTCGCCGACGGCGCCCAGAAGTTCTGGCGCCTGGGCGAACCGTCCGGCACGACCGGGTACGACCAGGCCGGGTACGACGACCTCACGCTCGCCACGGGGACGACCCGCGGCGCGGCCGGCCCGGTGTCGGCCGACAGCGGCACGGCGACGGCCTTCGACGGCACCCCCGCGGCGACGGCGGCCTCCGCCGACACCGTCGACGCCCCGTCCACGTTCTCGGTGGAGGGCTGGGTGCGGACGACCTCCAGCAGCGGCGGCAAGATCATCGGCTTCGGCAACAGCGCGACAGGTGTCAGCACCAGCTACGACCGTCACCTCTACCTCGACGACGCCGGCCACGTGCTGTTCGGCGTCTTCGACGGGTCGGTCCGGACGATCGCCAGCCCGAAGGTCTACAACGACGGCCAGTGGCACCAGGTCGTGGGCACGATGTCCTCGGCCGGCACGGCTCTGTTCGTGGACGGGCGCCGGGTGGGCACCGGCCCGACCACGACGGCCGGCCCGATCCGTGGCCACTGGCGGATCGGCGGGGACAACCTCGATGCGTGGCCAGCCCGTCCGACCAGCCGGGACATCGCCGGCGACCTCGCGGACCTCGCGGTCTACCCGACGGCGCTGACCACCGCCCAGGTCGCGGACCACTACACGGCCAGCGGCCGGACGGTGGGCGGGACCCCGGCCCCGACCGATGCCTACGGCCGGGCCGTCACCGCCGACCAGCCCACCCTGTTCTGGCGCCTGGACGATGCGACCGCCTCCACCGCTGCCGCCGACTCCTCGGCAACGACACCACCGGCTCCTACTCCGGCGGCAGCACCCGGGGCGCGGCCAGCCCGGTCACCGGGGCCGACGGCAGGGGCGCCGCGCTCGACGGTGTCGACGGGCTGGTCAGCTCCGACCAGCCGGTGGACGGCCCGCAGACCTTCTCCGCCGAGACGTGGTTCTCCACCACCAGTACGACCGGCGGCAAGCTCGTCGGGTTCGGCAGCTCGCAGACGGGGCCTAGCACCAGCTACGACCGCCATGTGTGGATGACGAACACCGGTGAGCTGGTGTTCGGCACCCACACCGGGCAGCTGAACACCGTCACCTCCGCTGCCGGGTACAACGACGGCCGCTGGCACCAGGTGGTCGCCACCCTCGGTGGTGACGGGATGACCCTCTACGTCGACGGCGTCAGGGTCGGCACCAACCCGACGACCGGAGCCGAGGGCTACCGCGGCTACTGGCGGGTCGGCGGAGACCACGTCTGGTCCGGCGCGAGCAGCGAGTACATCGCGGCCACCGTCGACGAGGTCGCGGTCTACCCGACGGCCCTGTCGGCGGACCGGGTGCTGGCGCACTTCCGTGCCTCGTCGGTCACACCGGCGCCGGCCCCGGCGAACCGGGCGCCCGTCGCCTCGTTCACCGCCACCCCGGCCGACCTGGCCGTGGCGTTCGACGCGACCGCCTCCACCGACCCCGACGGGACCGTCGCCAGCTCGAGCTGGGACTTCGGCGACGGGACCACCGGAACCGGTGCAACCCCGGGTCACACCTACGGGGCGGCGGGGACCTACGCGGTCGTGTTGACGGTCACCGACAACGCCGGCGCGACCGACACGGCCACGAAGCAGCTCACCGTGACCCGGGCCAACCAGGCTCCCGTCGCGTCCTTCACGGCGACCCCGACCAACCTCGCGGTCGCCTACGACGGCACCGCGTCCACCGACCCCGACGGGGCCGTAGCCGGCTACGCCTGGGACTTCGGTGACAGGAGCACCGGAACCGGCACCACGCCCGGCCACACCTACGCGGCGGCAGGCACCTACCCGGTCGTGCTCACGGTGACCGACAACAGCGGCGCGACCGCGACGGCGACCAGGCAGGTCACGGTCACGGCCGCCGCCGACCCGAACGCCGGTGCCCTGGTGTCGGACTCGTTCGACCGGACGGTGGCCAACGGCCTCGGCCGGGCCGACAGGGGCGGCCTGTGGTCACTGACGGGGACGGCGAGCAGGTTCTCCGTCGCCGGCGGCACGGCGTCACTGAGCATGGCGACGGCCGGCGCCTCGGTCGGCGGCTACCTCGCGAGCACGACCACCACCGACGCGGACACGACGGTCGCCCTCACCACCGACAAGGCCAACGACCAGACGGTCTTCGCCTCGGTGTCGGGCCGGCGGGTGTCGACGACCAGCGACTACCGCGCCAAGCTGCGGCTGCTGCCGGGCAGGCAGGTTGGCATCCAGATCACCAGGCTGGCCGGCAGCGCCACCGAGACGGTCGTCGGCAAGGAGGTCGTCCTTCCCGGGGTGACCTTCACGCCGGGCTCCGGGCTGCGTGTCCGGTTCCAGGTGACGGGGACTAACCCGACCACGCTGCGCCTCAAGGTCTGGCCGGCGACGTCCGCCGAGCCCGCGGGGTGGGCGCTGACGAGCACGGACTCCACGGCCGGTCTGCAGGTGGCCGGGGCGGTCGGGATCACCACCTACCTGTCCGGCTCGGCGACGGTGCTGCCCGTCGCCCTGCGGGTCACCGACCTCGCTGTCCGGCCGGCCGCCTGACCAACCCGGCCGGCCGGGTGGGTCAGCGGCGCACCAGCCGCAGCACCGTGGTCGACGGTCCGCGAAACACCGGACCACCGCTGAACCCGGCCCGGGCCAGGACCGCGTCGTCGGCGGCCGCGGCCGCGGCCGGGTAGTCGTCGCGGCGCAGCACCCACACGACGGGAGCCCCGGCCAGGTGGGCGGTCGAGGCGGCCAGCGTGGTCGAGGTCCCGGTCAGGGTGCCGTCGGCCACACCGGTCGTCCGGACCGTCACGTCCCGCAGGCCGGTGAACGCCGCCGGGTAGGCGACCGCGACGTAGCGCAACGTCAGGGTGGTGGTCGGCCCGGTCGGCGGCCGCCGCGGGGTGAAGTAGACGGCCTCCCGCGGCCCGTGCACCGACACCGCGCTGGCCACCGCCGCCCAGTCCGAGCCGCTCTTGGCGTCGACCCCCCGCTGGGAGACGTACACCGGCGCGGTGAGCGCCAGCAGCAGGACCGCGACCACCACCCGGCTGCGGCCGGACACGACGTGGACCACCGCCGCCCCGAGCAGGACCGCCACCGCCGGTGTGGTGAACGTCAGGTAGCGCGGGGAGTACATCGGGGACACGGCCAGGGCGTAGCCGGCGACCACCGCGGTCGGCAGCGCCAGCCACGGCACGAGCCAGCGCAGCAGGTCCCCGACCGGTCGCCGCCGGAACACCAGCACCGCGATCAGGATCCAGCCCGACGCTGCCGTCGCCACGGCCGCCGGTGCCCACAGGGACCCCGCGGACAGGCCGGCCAACGACTGGGAGCCGGACGACCCCGGCGTCGGGGTGTCCCCGAGGAACGCCTGGTTCACCACGACCTGCCGCAGCAACTGGGCGGCGCCGAGCCGGGTGTCCCCGAGCTGCCCGGTCTGGCCGGCCGCCGCCAGGACCACCGGGGACGCCCCCAGCACCCCGGCGACTGACGCCGCCAGCCAGGTCCACCGCTGCCGCCAAGTCACCCACCGGTCCAGCAGCAGGGTGAGTGCGTGCGCCGGGAGCAGCAGCGCCACGTAGACGTTCAGCGCGACGCCGACCGCCGCCAGCACGGCATAGCCCACCCAGAACGGGGCGGGGGTCTGCCGGCGAGCGTCACCGGTCCGGTCCGGCACAGGCCGTCGGACCGCCGCCAGCAGCAGCACGGTCAGCCACACCGCAACGGTCGCCGTGAACGCATACGACCGCCCCTCGATACCCATCCAGGTCACCCGCGGGAGTGCCGCGAAGACCAGACCCGCGGCCACCCCGACCCCGGGGCCGGCGAGGCGCCGGGCCAGCACGACCACCCCGGCCGCCGCGACACCCGCGGCCAGCGCGCTGGGCAGCCGCAACGCGAACGGGGAGGACCCGGCGACCGCCACCCAGGCATGCATCCCGGCGTCGTAGAGACCGTGCACGGCGTCGACGGTGTGCAGCATCCGCCAGAGCGCCGGCAGCGTCCGGCGGGCGCTGGTGATCGTCGCCGCCTCGTCCGTCCAGAGGGACACGTGCCACGACCCGATGACCGACAACACGGTGGCGAGCAAGCCGACGGCGGCGGGGACGGTCCGGCCGCGGTCAGCCGCCGACGGGGTGGAGTCGCGGGCGCCGTCCGCGACGTGCGTGCCCGTGCGGGACGGTGGGGCCAGGACCGGGTCGGTCACGACGTCCCTCCGGATCGGTACCGCGCTCGGCGTCGCATGCGGCGCGCGAAACGCTACCCACGAGAGGGTCCCCTCGGGTCTACCCGGATCCCCCGACGTGTGGAGGGCACGACCGACGTGGCACTCCAGGACGGCGCGCTCGTCCGACCGCTGGCCGGTCACCGCAACGACGTCGCCGATCGAGGACTGGCTCGGGGACGTCGAAGTCCGGACGTGGGGCGGGTGGGGCTCGAACCCACGACCGAGGGATTATGAGTCCCCTGCTCTGACCGGCTGAGCTACCGCCCCGGGCCGTGCCCCCCGCGGGCTGCGTCGCCATCGACCCTGGGCTGGCTCCCGCGACTGGACTCGAACCAGTAACCGCCCGATTAACAGTCGGGAGCTCTGCCAATTGAGCTACGCGGGACCACGGGCCGCGCGAGGCGACCGGCCGTCACGGTAGCAGGGACGGGGGTCGCCTCGGCGGGACGAGACGGGCTCAACCGTCCAGGCCCACCTCGACCCGGACCCGCTCCAGCGCCCCCTGGGCCGCCTGGATCACGGCCGGGTCGGTCGCGTCGAGCGTGCTGTCCAGCACCGCGGACCAGGTGATGGCCCCCGAGCGGTCCGGGTCGCGCCGGGCGACGATCCGGACCCCGAGCCGGCCCTGCAGCGGGACCGTCCGGACCGCGACCACGCTGGCCGTCACGCGCTCGCGTACCAGTTGCAGCAGGCGATCCGCGCCGCGCAGCCGGCCCACCGAGCGCGGCATCGGCTCACCGAACCCGGCCAGCTCCACGATCCGCAGCTCCTGCTCGACGTCGTTCCAGTCCGCGCGGTCGATACTCGCCCACGGCACCCGGCGGTAGGGCCGGTCCCCGTCCTGTCCCCCGTCGAGCTCGCCCGGGACGTGGAGCGCGGCGCGGGTGCCCACCCACACCCGGGTGCCGTCGGGGGGAGCGTCACCCGCGTCCGACCCCTCGTCGACCGGTGGCCTCGCACCCGGGCCGCGGTGGTCCGCGCGGGCCCATGCCAACGGCCGCTCACCGCGCGCCAGCCCGAGCCGGTCGCGCACCGAGCGGTCCAACGACCTGTCCAGCCTCGCCATCGGGGTCCCTTCCGTCGCCGGCCATCCTCCCCGGCCGCGGCCGGCGCTGCGGGTCCGTCCGGCTGCGATCCCGCTCCGCGACCACCGGGTCGCCGGTGCGGCACTCGAGGCCGTCGAGGACGTCCTGGCCTGGCTGGACGGTTCGCCGATCCGGGAGATCAGGTGAGCGGGAGGTCCCTGGGCGCGGCGGCCAGCCGCTCCCAGGTGTGGCCGACCCGGAGCACCGTGGCCTCCTCGAACGGCCGGCCGATGACCTGCAGGCCCACCGGCATGCCGTCCCCGTCGCGACCGCACGGGACGGCGAGTGCGGGCAGCCCGGTCAGGTTGGCCGGCGAGGACAGCCGGGTCATCGCCGCGTGCACGAGCTCGGAGCTGCCGTCCGGGCGGGTCCACGCCGTCTCATCGACCCGGGGTGCCCCGATCGGGACCGCCGGCGCCACCACCACGTCGACGTCGTCGAACAGCGCCGCCCACGACCGCTGGATCAGCGTCCGAGCTCGCAGTGCGGTGATGTAGTCGGTCGCCGGGACGAGCTCTCCGGTCTCCAGTCGCAGCAGCAACTCCGTCCCGTACAGATGACCCCGCTCGCGACGCAGCTGCTGGTGGTACGCGGCCGCCTCTGCCATCACGATGACGTTCGCCACCGGCGCGTAGTGGCCGGGGAGCGGGATGTCGACATCGCGGAGCACTGCTCCCGCCGACTCCAGCGCCGCCACGGCTCCCGCCACCGCCGTTGCGACGTCCGCACTGACGTGGTCGCTGTAGAACCCCGCGGGCACACCGATGCGCAGCCCGCCGACGCCGTCGTCGAGGCCGGCCGTGTGGTCCGGGACGGGCACGTCGACGCTGGCCGGGTCGGCCCGGTCGTACCCGGCGATCGCGTTCATGACCAGCGCCGTGTCGCGGACGGTACGGGTCAGCGGCCCGACGTGGTCCAGCGACCAGGACAGCGAGAAGACGCCGCGTCGCGACACCCGGCCGTAGGTCTGCTTCAGCCCGACCGTCCCGCAGAGCGCGGCGGGGATGCGGATGGACCCGCCGGTGTCACTGCCCATCCCGACCATGCACTCCCCCGCCGCGACAGCCGCGCCGGAGCCACCGCTGGAACCACCGGG